>Ga0307515_10000208_pt1 | contig 144484 bp, 131 predicted proteins | sample 17_EM_MG_FD_194513 | JGI IMG/M metagenome (GOLD analysis project Ga0307515, IMG submission 194513) | Populus trichocarpa ectomycorrhiza microbial communities from riparian zone in the Pacific Northwest, United States - 17_EM | ecosystem: Host-associated > Plants > Roots > Unclassified... | reverse complement strand
GCGACCTAGCCTGGGCGGCGGGCGACATGCAGGCGCGCGGCTTCCTGCTGGGCGGCACCTCCGGGCGCACCACGCTCAACGGCGAAGGCCTGCAGCACGAAGACGGCCACAGCCACATCCTGGCCAACACCATCCCGAACTGCGTGAGCTACGACCCCACCTTCGCGCACGAGGTCGGCGTGATCCTGCATCACGGCCTGAAGCGCATGGTGGAGAAGCAGGACAACGTCTATTACTACCTGACGCTCCTGAACGAGAACTACCCGATGCCCGGCCTCCAGCCCGGCACCGAGGAGCAGATCATCAAGGGCATGTACCTGTGCAAGCAGGGCCCGGCGATCAAGGCTGCCAAGGGCAAGGAAGCGCCGACCGTGCAGCTGCTCGGCAGCGGCACCATCCTGCGCGAGAGCATCGCGGCGCAAGAGCTGCTCGAGAAGGACTGGGGCATCAGCGCTGCCGTGTGGAGCTGCCCGAGCTTCAATGAGCTCACGCGCGATGGCCAGGAGGCCGATCGCTGGAACCTGCTGCACCCGACCGATACGCCGCGCGTGCCTTTCGTGGGCGAGCAGCTGGCGGCGAGCAGTGGTCCGGTCGTGGCCTCGACCGACTACATGAAAGCCTACGCCGAGCAGATCCGTCCCTTCATTCCGAAGGGCCGCACCTACCGCGTGCTGGGCACCGACGGCTTCGGCCGCAGCGACTTCCGCAGCAAGCTGCGCGAGCACTTCGAGATCAACCGCCACTTCATCGTGGTGGCGACGCTCAAGGCGCTGGCCGACGACGGCACGCTGCCTGCGGCCAAGGTGGCGGAGGCGATCAAGAAGTACGGCATCAACGCTGAAAAGATCAACCCGCTCTACGCATAGAACAAACCAACAATCAACTGCGCCTCAAGGGCGGGAGACACTTTTATGGCAACAGTGGAAGTCAAGGTGCCGGACATCGGCGATTTCGATGAAGTCGCGGTGATCGAGGTGCTGGTGAAGGTGGGCGACTCGGTGAAGGCCGAACAGTCGCTCATCACGGTGGAGTCGGACAAGGCCTCGATGGAAATCCCGTCGAGCCAGGCCGGCGTGGTGAAGGAACTCAAGGTTGAGGTCGGCAGCAAGGTCAAGGAAGGATCGGTCGTGCTGGTGCTCGAAGGCGAGGGCGCAGCGACCGCACCGGCTGCGTCGGCGCCTGCGTCTGCGCCGGTCCCCACCCCCGTTCGGGCTGAGCCTGTCGAAGCCGCGGCCAGTCCTTCGACAAGCTCAGGACGAACGGGGGGAGGCGGCCCGGTCGAAGTCCGCGTGCCCGACATCGGCGACTTCAAGGATGTCGCGGTGATCGAGGTGCTGGTGAAACCGGGCGACGCGATCAAGGAAGAGCAGTCGCTGATCACGGTCGAGTCGGACAAGGCATCGATGGAGATTCCGTCGTCGGCCGCGGGCGTGCTCAAGGAACTGAAGGTCAAGGTCGGCGACACGGTCAACATCGGCGATCTGGTCGCCGTGCTCGAGGGGTCGAGCGGCGCTGCGGCGGGGCCTGGCTCCACCCCCGCGCCCAGCCCCACCCCCGTTCGGGCTGAGCCTGTCGAAGCCCCAGCGCAGGCCGGCCCTTCGACCCTTCGACAGGCTCAGGACGGGCCAAGCTCGGGGCGAACGGGTGCTGAGGCCGCGCACGACCCGACGGTCGCTCCCACCGGCAAGCTCCCCCATGCCTCTCCCTCAGTGCGCAAGTTCGCGCGCGAACTCGGCGTGCCGCTCGAGGAAGTCAAGGGCAGCGGCCCCAAGGGCCGCATCACGCAGGAAGACGTCCAGAGCTTCACCAAGGCGGTGATGAGCGGCGCAGCGAGCACCAAGGCCGCGGGCGCCAAGGCACCTGCAGGCGGTGGCGGTGGCGGCGAGGCACTCGGCCTCTTGCCATGGCCCAAGGTCGACTTCACCAAGTTCGGCGCCGTCGAACGCAAGGACCTGTCGCGCATCAAGAAGATCAGCGGCGCCAACCTGCACCGCAACTGGGTGATGATCCCGCACGTCACGAACAACGACGACGCCGACATCACCGAGCTCGAAGCCTTCCGCGTGGCCACCAACAAGGAAAACGAGAAGTCCGGCATCAAGGTGACGATGCTGGCTTTCGTGATCAAGGCCGTGGTCTCGGCGCTGAAGAAGTTCCCCGACTTCAATACCAGCCTGGACGGCGACGCGCTCGTCTACAAGCAGTACTACAACATCGGCTTCGCGGCCGACACGCCCAACGGGCTGGTGGTGCCGGTGCTCAAGGATGCCGACAAGAAGGGCATCCTGCAGATCAGCCAGGAGATGGGCGAACTCGCCAAGAAGGCGCGCGACGGCAAGCTCGGCTCGGCCGACATGCAGGGCGGCTGCTTCTCGATCAGCTCGCTCGGCGGCATCGGCGGCACGCACTTCACGCCGATCATCAACGCGCCCGAAGTCGCGATCCTCGGCCTGTCCAAGGGCGCGACCAGGCCGGTGTGGGACGGCAAGGCGTTCCAGCCGCGCCTGATCCTGCCGCTGTCGCTGTCGTACGACCACCGCGTGATCGACGGCGCCTCCGCTGCCCGGTTCAACGCCTATCTGGGACAGGTGCTCGCCGACTTCCGACGCGTCCTGCTATGACGACGGTCGTGGCCGTCCGCAAGGGCGGCCAAGTCGTGATGGCGGCGGATTCGCTCGTGACCTTCGGGGACACGCGGCTGTCGCATCATGCCGAGAGGAACCAGAAGCTGTTCACGATCGCCGATGCGGCGGGCGAGAGCATCTTCGCGGTGGCCGGCGCGGCGGCGCACTTCCTGGTGCTGCAGCAGGCGCTGGCGGCGCAGCCGGCCGAGGCGCTGCGATTCGGCAGCAAGGACCAGATCTTCCGCACCTTCACGCTGCTGCATCCGGTCCTGAAGGAGTCGTTCTTTCTGCAAACCAAGGAAGACGAGCATGAGCCCTACGAGTCGAGCCAGTTCACGATGCTGCTCGCCAACGCGAGCGGCATCTACGGGATCTACAGCTACCGCGAGGTCTTCGAGTTCAAGCAGTTCTGGAGCATCGGCTCGGGACGCAGCTTTGCGCTCGGCGCCATGCATGCGGTCTACGACAAGGCGCGCTCGGCGCGCGACGTTGCAGAGGCCGGTGTCGCAGCGGCCTGCGAATTCGATCGCAATTCGGCCGGACCGGTCGACGTTCTCACACTCAAACTGAAGGTGTCCAAATGAGCGAACAACAAATCAAGGTGCCGGACATCGGCGATTTCGACGAAGTCGCGGTGATCGAGGTGCTGGTCAATGTCGGCGACACGGTGAAGGCCGAGCAGTCGCTGATCACAGTGGAATCGGACAAGGCTTCGATGGAGATTCCCTCGTCGCACGCCGGCGTCGTCAAGGCACTGGCCGTGAAGGTCGGCGACAAGGTGAAAGAGGGTTCGGTGGTGCTGACGCTCGATGCGGCGGAAGGCGCTGCCGCTGCGTCACCCGCACCGGCGCCGGCGCCCGCCGCCGCAGCACCGAAGCAGGCCGCCGCGCCGACTGCTGCGCCTGCGCAAGCGCCGGCCGCAGCGTCGAGCTACGCGGGCACCGTCGATCTCGAATGCGACCTGCTGGTGCTCGGCGCCGGCCCCGGCGGCTATTCCGCCGCATTCCGCGCGGCCGACCTGGGCCTGAAGGTGGTGCTGGTCGAGCGCTACGCGACGCTGGGCGGCGTCTGCCTCAACGTCGGCTGCATTCCTTCGAAGGCGCTGCTCCACGTGGCCGCGGTGATCGACGAGGTCAAGCACTTCGCCGACCTCGGCGTGAGCTTCGGTGCACCCGCGATCGATCGCGCCAAGCTGCTCGCGCGCAAGAACAAGGTGGTGGGCAAGCTCACCGGCGGCCTGGGCGCGATGGCGAAGATGCGCAAGGTGACGACGGTGCGCGGCGTCGGCGAGTTCGTCGACGCGTACCACGTCAAGGTGCAGGAAACCACGGGCGACGGCCGGGACACCACCGACAAGGCGCAGACGATCAAGTTCCGCCACTGCGTCATCGCGGCCGGCTCGCAGGCCGTGCACCTGCCCTTCATGCCGAAGGACCCGCGGGTGGTGGATTCGACCGGCGCGCTGGAGCTCGGCATCGAGCCCAAGCGCATGCTGATCCTGGGCGGCGGCATCATCGGCCTCGAGATGGGCTCGGTCTATTCGACGCTGGGCGCGCGGCTCGACGTGGTCGAGATGCTCGACGGCCTCATGCAGGGCGCCGACCGCGACCTGGTCAAAGTGTGGCAGAAGCTCAATGCGCCGCGCTTCGACAACATCATGCTGAAGACCAAGACGGTCGGTGCCGAAGCCACCAAGGATGGCATCCGGGTGAGCTTCGAAGGCGAGCAGGCGCCCAAGGAGCCGCAACTCTACGACCTGGTGCTGCAGGCGGTGGGCCGCAGCCCCAACGGCAAGAAGATCGGCGCCGAGAAGGCCGGCGTGGCGGTGAGCGATCGCGGCTTCATTCCGGTCGACGTGCAGATGCGCACCAACGTGCCGCACATCTTCGCGGTCGGCGACATCGTCGGCCAGCCGATGCTGGAGCACAAGGCGGTGCACGAGGCGCACGTGGCGGCCGAGGTGATCGCCGGCGAGCAGAAGGGCGACAAGGAACTCGCCAGCGCGGCCTTCAACGCGCGCGTGATCCCGAGCGTCGCCTACACCGATCCTGAAGTGGCATGGGTCGGCCTCACCGAAGACCAGGCCAAGGCCGAGGGCGTGAAGATCGAGAAGGGCCTGTTCCCCTGGACCGCTTCGGGTCGGGCGATCGCCAACGGCCGCGACGAGGGCTTCACCAAGCTGCTGTTCGATGCGCAATCGCACCGCATCGTCGGTGGCGGCATCGTCGGCACGCACGCCGGCGACATGATCGGCGAGATCGCGCTGGCGATCGAGATGGGCGCAGACGCGTTCGACATCGGCAAGACGATCCACCCGCATCCGACGCTCGGCGAGAGCATCGGCCTGGCGGCGGAAGCGGTCCACGGCCATTGCACGGACCTGCCGCCGGTCAAGCGCTGAACGGCGCACAACAAAAAACCCGCCGATGGCGGGTCTTTGTTTGGGGCGTGGCGCCGCGACTCAATCGCCGGTGCTGGCTTTGACCTCGTCCTGCGCCGCCGGCACGCGGCGGGCACCGCTGAAGCGGCGCTGCCAGTAGCTGCCGCTCATGTCTTCGACGCGGACCTGGGCACCGGGCTTGGGCGAGTGGATGAACTTGCCTTCACCGACGTAGATGCCGACATGGCTGAAAGCGCGGCGCATGGTGTTGAAGAACACGAGGTCGCCCGGCTTGAGATCGTTGCGATCGATCTTCTGGGTGGCGGCAGCCTGTTCTTCGGCACGGCGCGGAAGCAGGTGGCCGACCGTCTGGTTGTACATCGCGCGCACGAAGCCGCTGCAGTCGAAGCCGGTTTCCGCCGTGTTGCCGCCGCGGCGGTACGGGACGCCCAGGAAGCCGATGGCGGTGACGACCAGATCGGAGGTGCGATCGACGACGGTTTGGCGAACTTGCTGGAGCTGATTGACCAGGCTCTTGTCGGAGATCAGGGCATCCAGATCTTCGGTGCGGTCTTGTTGCGGTGCCGCGTGGGCGGCAAATGCAATCAGGAGGCAGACGGGTAGGAGAAATCGCATGGCGCGTAGGATATGGATGACAAACGGCGATGTCAATTTCATGCGGATTCGGGATTCTGCATGCAACTCCTTGTCAATGCTAGGTTTTTTACATTTGCTGATTTCATGAAATGTAAAGCTTCCCGTTATGAGCGATAAGTTGTTCCGGGATGTAAATCGAAAGTTTTTAGTTATTGAGGTATATCTTTCGGCTCGGCTTTGCATTCGTTCATTTCGAGAGATTTATTTCCATGCATTCGATCAAGGTGTCAGCGCTTCGCCGTGTCCGATCGGTGATCGGGGTAGCGCTTGCGGCGACGATGGGCGCCGCGATGGCCGCGCCGCGGCCGGAGGTCGTGGCTTCCGGCCTCGAAAACCCCTGGGGCGTGGCCTTTCTTCCCGGTGGCCGTTTCCTCGTGACCGAGAAGTCCGGACGCCTTCGCGTCGTCGGCGCAGACGGCAAGCTGAGCGCGGCCCTGGCCGGACTGCCGGCCATCGCGGCGGGCGGTCAGGGCGGACTGCTGGATGTGCTGGCCGATTCGGCCTTCGACAGGAACCGCACGTTCTACTTCTGCTTCTCCGAACCCGAAGCCGGCGGCTCGGCCAACAGCACGGCCCTGGCGCGCGCCCAGCTGTCGGCCGACGGCAGCCGGCTCGAGGGCCTGAAAGTGATCTTCAGCCAGCGCCCCAAGGTCTCCAGCCGCAACCACTTCGGCTGCCGCATCGTCGAGGCGAAGGACGGCAACCTGTTCCTGACGCTGGGCGACCGCTTCAGCCGAAAGGAGGACGCGCAGAAACTCGATAACCACCTCGGCAAGATCGTGCGCATCGGCAAGGACGGGGCCGCGCCCGCGGACAACCCCTTCGTCGGCCGGGCCGGCGCGCTGCCCGAGATCTGGAGCTACGGTCATCGCAACAGCCAGGGCGCCACGCTTGCGCCCGACGGTAAGCTCTGGACGCACGAGCATGGCCCGCAGGGCGGCGACGAGATCAATATCCCCCAGGCCGGCCGCAACTACGGCTGGCCGGTGATCACCTACGGCGAAAACTACGGCGGCGGCAAGATCGGCGACGGCATCACGCAGAAGGAAGGGATGGAGCAACCCGTGCATTACTGGGTGCCTTCGATCGCGCCATCCGGCATGGCCTTCCTGACCAGCGATCGCTATGGCGCGGCATGGAAGGGCAGCCTGTTCGTCGGATCGCTCAAGTTCGGCTACCTCGACCGCATCGAGCTCAAGGACGGCAAGGCCGTGGCGGAGCACAAGCTGCTGGAAGACGGCAGGGCGCGCATCCGCGACGTGAAGCAGGGGCCCGACGGCCTGCTCTACATCCTGACGGACGAGTCGGACGGCAAGCTGCTTCGCCTGCGCCCCGACTGACTCGACTCGGGCCGCGCGCGCCGCGTTCGGTGGTACGGTCTAGCCCCTCGCTTTTCCTGAAAGACACCGCTCCATGCTGCTCGATGCTTCGCAATCCCAACTGGTCCTGGTCGACTACCAGGCGCGGCTGATGCCGACGATCTTCGAAGCGGAGGCTGTGGTCGGGAACGCGGTGCGGCTCGGCCAGATGGCCCGCCTGCTGGAGCTGCCGGTCTGGGGCACCGAGGAAAACCCCTCGAAGCTCGGCGAGAACCTGCCCGAGATTCGCGCCCTGTGCCAGCGTACGTTGGCCAAAATGCATTTCAGCGCCGCCGAAGAAGGTCTGGGCGAATGGCTGCGTGCGCCTGCCAAGGCGCCCCAGGGCAATGCGCGCAGCCTGCCCAAGCACTTGCAGAAGGCGGCTGCGGCCGAAGAACGCAACGCCATCGTGATCGCCGGCTGCGAGACCCATGTCTGCCTGATGCAGACCGCGCTCGATCTGGTCGAGGACGAATTCGAGGTCTGGGTGGTCACCGACGCCTGCAGTTCGCGAACCGAGCGCAATCGCGATGCGGCCTTCGACCGGCTGGCCGGTGCCGGCGCGGAACTCGTGACCACGGAAATGGTCGCCTTCGAGTGGCTGCGTACGGCCGAGCACCCGGCTTTCAGGGACGTGCTGGCGCTGATTCGCTAGCGCCGTGCCCCGCTCAGTACACGTCTCGCCGATAGCGGCCTTCCGCAATCAAGTCTTCGAAAGCCGCCGCGCCCAGCACATCGCGCAGCACTGCATCGACGCCCGGAGCCATGCCCTTGAGGCTGCCGCAGACATAGATGACGGCACCGTCGCCCACCCAGCGCTGCAACTCGTCGGCAGCTTCGCGCAACCGGTCCTGAACGTAGCGGCGCCGCGGTTGATCGCGTGAGAACACCATGTCGGTGCGCGAAAGCGCACCGGCCGCCTGCCACTGCGCGATGTCGGCAGCGCAGTAGGCATCGTATGCAGACTGGCGCTCGCCATAGACCAGCCAGTTGCGCCCGTGGCCGCGCCGCACGCGCTCGCGCAGGTGCGCACGCAAGCCCGCAAAGCCGGACCCGTTGCCTATGAAAAGACAGGGCGTGCTGCCCTCCACGAGCGCGAAACTGGGGTTGGGCAACAGCCGCATCTCGACGGCTGCATCCTGCGGTGCCCAGGCGGTCAGCCAGCCGGACGCCACGCCGAGTCCGTCGTCGCGACGCACCTGACGCACCAGGAGCTGCACGCAGCCGTCGGTGGGGACCGACGCTACCGAGTAGCGCCGCGGCGCCAACGGATGGCCGGCGTGGCGCGGCAGCAATTCGACCAGCGCTCCGGGGGCCCAGTGGGCTGCGGCAGGGCTGGCCAATTCGACCTCGAAGAGTGCATTGCCTTGGCTGCCGGCATTGAGCAGCGTGCGACGCACGAGACGCCAGGATTCGAACGGCGCTGTCGTCAACTCCTTCGGCTGCAAAGTCTGGACCTGCACTTCCAGCGTTTCGGCAAGCGCCTGCTGCCAGCGTGCGAGCGCATCGGGGTCCTCGCTGTCCATCTCGATCATCGGGAACAGCGCCTGCGCTCCCCGACTGCGCAGCTCGTGGTCCAGCGCTCGGCCGAAGCCGCAGAAGTTCGCGTAGTGGCTGTCGCCCATTGCAAGCAACCCGTAGCGAAGATGCTGCAAACCCGTGCCATCCTGCTGCGCAAACCGGCGCGCGAAGGCGCGCGCGGTGTCGGGCGGATCACCATCACCGAAAGTGCTGACCACCAGCAGCACCTTGCGATAGCGACGCAGCCCGTCGACGTCCAGCCGAGCGAGCGGCTGCAGCACCGTCGCGACGCCGGCCGATTGCAGCGCGGCCGCGGTCTCCAGCGCGATGCGCTCGGCTTGGCCCGTTTGGGTCGCAAAGGCAAGCAGCACCTGCTCGGCGCCATCGGCGGCCGGTGGAAGCGGCGAGCCCAGCCGCGCGCGTTCGGCGCGCACGGCCTTCTTGTTGCGCCGGCGCCCGAGATAGAGCAGCCACCCGGTGATCCCGAACAGCGTCAATCCCAGGCTGCTGAGCGTCATCGCGATGCGGCCCGGCAATCCCCAGTAGCTGCCCATGTGCAGGGGATAGACGCTGTTGACCAGCCGGCCCGCCAACGGCTTGTCGGCATAGCGCTCGTGCTGCGTGGCTTCGCCGGTGACCGCGTGAAGATAGAGGCGATTGCGCGCTCGCTCGTGTTCGGGGTCGGCACGCAAATAGGTTGCTTCGATCTGCGAAGCGTTGCGCGCGGGCAGCCGCAGCGTGACCTGACTCCAGTCGCCGCCGGTTTCCTGCACGAAGGACGCCCACACCCGCTTCAGATCGGGTGCGACCGGCGCCGTGGCAGCCGCCTTGGACGGCGCGGGGGCGGCCATGCGTTGGGTGCGAACCATGCGCCCTTCGCCGGCCGCGTCGTCGAGCAGCGTGCGCAACGCATCGAAGCCCCAATAGACGCCCGTCATGCCGGACACCAGGTACGCCAGCAATGCGATGGTGCCGGTCACCGCATGCAGATTCCAGAGAAATGCGCGGCCGGTGAGCGCGAAGTCCACCCTGAGCCAGGCCCGCCAGGCGAGCGGCCGGCGGGGCCAGCGCAGATACAGACCCGAGAGCGCGAGAACCAGCAGACCCGCTGCCAGCGTGCCCGTGACCGGCTTGCCCGCATCGCGCGGCAGCAGCAGCCAGCGGTGCAGGCTCTCGACGAACTCGAAAAAATCGTCGCCTGTCGGTGCAGGCAGCAGGTCGGCGGTCCAGGGGTCGACCAGATGCACCTCGCCCTGGCGCTGGCCCGGCGGCGGGGCCAAGTTCACGCGCGCCGGCCGCCCTTGTTCCGCAAACACGGTCAGGGTGGCGATGCGGCGCGCCGGATGCGCGGCCTGCAGCCGTTCGACCAATGTGGCCGGTGCCAGCGCCGCAGCGCCGACCGGCGGCAGCACGTGGCGAAGCTCGGGATTGATCGCGTCGACGATCTCGGCGCGAAACGAGAGCGTCGCACCGGTCAAGCCGATCAGCATCAGCACGGTCCCGGCCGTGATGCCGATGAACCAGTGGATCTGGAACCAGATGCGCCGCAGGAGAATCATGGATGGGAGGAGCAGGCGGCGCGCCGCGGCGACGCCTGCCGTTTCAGAGGTCGATCTTGAGCGCCGCCCGGATGGTGCGCGGTGTGCCGACGGCCAGCCGCGTGCCCGCTGCCGCCCAGTAGCGCTTGTCGCCGACGTTGTCCACGTTGAGCTGCCACTGCGTGCGCTTGCCGAAAAGCCGCGTGACGTAGCGCGTACCCAGGCTGAAGATCGTGTACCCGCCGATGAAGGCCTGGTTCAGGTCGTCCACGGGCCGGCGCCCGGTGTAATAGGCGCCGCCATTGACCGAAAGCCCGGGCACTGCCGCGATGTCGTAAGAGAGAAAGGCGCTGGCGGTGTACTTGGATGTGTTTTCGGGCTGTTTCCCGTTGTAGTCCGCGTTGATATGGCGAAACTCGGCGTCGAGGGACTGGGCCGAAAGCTGCCACGCCAGCTCGCGCGTCAGCCGGCCCTGCGCGGAAACTTCGAGGCCGCGATAGCGTTGCCGCCCGTCGGCCACGAAGACGTTGGCGCTGTTCGTGAAGGCGCCCGGCCGCTCGATGTCGAACAGTGCGGCCGAAAGCAGCATGCCGCTGCCGGTGAGCCAGCGCAGGCCGAGTTCCTTCTGCTTGCTCACGCCAGGCGGCATTCGGTTGTTCTGGTTGGCGGTGCCGGCGGGCGCGACTTCGCCTTCTTCCACGCCCTGCGCGTAGGACGCGTACGCGACCAGATCGGGCGTGAACTTGTAGCTGAGGGCGGCCAGCGGCGTGGTCTTGTTTACGTTGTATCCGCTCGCCGCCAGCGTGGAACTCGCGCCCTGCGTGCTCTCGAAGCGCGTATGGCGCGCGCCCGCCACCAGTTGCCATTGCGGAGAGAAGGTGATGCGGTCGAGGACGTACAGGCCCAGCTCCTCGCTGTCCTGTGCGCCGGTGGTCGGCCGGGTCGGCAGCGCGGTCAGCGGCAGATTGCCGATCACCACGGGGTTGTAGAGGTTCTGTACCGTGCTTGCGCCGCCGTAGTTGCGCTGGAAAATCGGGTCCTGGCTCTTGTCGCTGCGTGCAGCGCCGAGCGTGAGTTCATGCTGCACGCTTCCGGTTGCGAAGGTGCCGAAGAGCTCCGTGCGAAACAGGTCGGAAGTCTGCTCCAGGTGTTGCACGTTGCCGGTGATGCGGCCGGCGCCGGTGCGCACGTTGTAGTTGCCGAACATCGCCAGCCGGCGGTCGCGCTCGGCTTGCGAGTGGCCTGCCTCGACAGTCAGCGCCCAGTTGTTGCCGAGCGAGTAGTCGGCGCGCAGCTGGCTGTTGGTGACCTCGGCTTCGAACACCGCCCAGTCCGGGCCGAGCAGTTTGTGCGGATCGGGGAGAGCAGGCAGCGCGATCACGCCGTTGACCGCGGCCAGGCGCGTGATGCCGGCCTGTTCGGTGATGCGTTTGCGATAGTTCTCGATGTCGGCCTTGAGCGTGAGGCGATTGTTGATGCGCCAGTCGAAGGCCGCCGAGAGAAACCTGCGGCTGCCGTCCACGCCGTCGATGGTCGAGCCCAGGCTGCCGCCGGCCGCATTGATGCGCAGCCCGTACTGGTTCTCGCCGCCGAACTGGCGGCCGACGTCGACGTTGGCTTGTGCCGTGCCTTGATCGTCGAAGACGAAGCCCAGCGTGCTCACCGGTGTGCTGCCGGCACGCTTGGTCACGAAATTGATCACGCCTGCCGGCGTGGTGAAACCGTAGTAGAGCGCGGAGGCGCCCTTCAGCACTTCCACGCGCTCCTTGTTCTCCAGGGGAATCTCGGACACGTTCGGAATCGCGAGCGAGCCGTTGAGCCGGAAGTTGGTGCGGTTCTCGACGGCGATGCCGCGGATCACCAACTGGTCGAAGGTGTCGCCCCCGTTTTGCTGGCGCGTCACACCCGCAGTATTGCGCAGCACGTCGTAGATGCTCGCCGCGCCTTGCAGTTCGAACACCTCGCGAGTGACGGTGTTGACCGTGGCCGGCACGTCCATGATGCTGGCGCCCCGGAAGGTTCCGGCTTCCACGGTATTGGCGACGAAGCCGTTGGTCCGGTCGGACTGCACGGTGACAGTGCTGAGTTGGCCCTCGGTGCCTGCGGCTGGCGTCTCGGCCTGGGCGTGCGCGAAAGTGGCGGCGAGCGCGATCGGCGTCAGCAGGAAAAGCTTGTACATGGAGAGCGGGAGGCGATGGCCCCGCTCAGCGACGGCACCATTCGGTCAAGGATGAGAGCGCATATTCTAGGGTGGGTTTGAGAATCATTCTCAATAAAAACCGTGCGCTCGCTCAGAACCCGACCTTGTCGGCGCCTTTGAGCGAAAGAATCTCGCGCGCCTGCGCCGGCGTGGCGATCTGGAGGCCGAGTCCTTCCAGAATTTCCCGCACCTTGCGCACCTGCTCGGCATTGGATTCGGCGAGCCTTCCCGGACCGATCCACAGGCTGTCTTCCAGCCCGACGCGCACGTTGCCCCCCATCGAGGCCGCCATGGCAGCGACCTTCATCTGGTTGCGGCCGGCACCGAGCACCGACCACCGGTAGTCGTCGCCGAACAGGCGGTCCGCGGTGCGTTTCATGTGCATCACGTCGTCGGGGTGCGCGCCGATGCCGCCCAGGATGCCGAAGACCGTCTGGACGAAGAAGGGCGGCTTGACGAGCCCGCGGTCGATGAAGTGGGCGAGGTTGTAGAGATGCGATGTGTCGTAGCACTCGAACTCATAGCGCGTGCCGCTGGCGGACAGTTCCCCGAGCGCGGTCTCGATGTCGCCGTAGGTGTTGCGGAAGATGAGGTCCTTGCTGCCCTCCAGGTAGGGTCGCTCCCAGTCGTGCTTGAACTCCTTGAAGCGCTCGAGCATCGGGAACAGGCCGAAATTCATCGAGCCCATGTTCATCGAGGCCACCTCGGGGCGCAATTCGACCGCGGGGCGGATGCGTTCCTGCACCGGCATGTAGGGCGAGCCGCCGGTCGTGAGGTTGATCACAGCGTCGCATGCGCTCTTGATGCGGCCCAGAAAGGGCGTGAAGGCCTCGGGGCGCTGGTCGGGCTTGCCCGTCACCGGGTCGCGCGCATGCAGGTGGATGATCGCGGCGCCGGCCTTCGCCGCAGCGATCGAGGATTCCGCGATCTCTTCGGGCGTCACCGGCAGGTGCGGCGACATCGAGGGCGTGTGGATGGCGCCCGTCACGGCGCAGCTGATGATGACGACCTTCTGCGGGTGCATGCGTTGCTCCTTTGTGATTCTGTAAAGTACTATACGCTAGAGTACGATATGGCGGCAATGCCACAGAGCTCGGAGACAAGCGCATGCTGACACCCCAGGACGACCTCATCGGACACCAGCTCCCCACCACCTTCGACCAGATCGACAACAGCGATCCGGCGTGGATGGAACGGCTCTGGTACACCGGCCACCCCTCGCCGTCGGGGGACGTCATCTTCGACATCGGCCTCGGCTATCACCCCAACCGGAACGTGATGGACGCATTTGCCGGCGTGGCGGTCCCGGGGCGGCAATGGAACTTCCGCGCGTCGCGCCACCTGCGGCCGGACCCGCTGACAACGTGCGTCGGGCCACTGGAGATCAAGGTGCTCGAAGGCCTGCGCAGGCACCGCCTCACACTGGGCGACAACGCGTCGGGCATCCGCTTCGAACTGGAATTCATCGGGACCATGAATCCGCACGAGGAAAAGGCGCACATGCGCCGCCGCGACGGACGCGTGACCGAGAACATGGCGCGCGCGCAGCAGCTGGGCCGCTACACCGGCTGGATCGAGTTCGACGGCAAGCGCATCGACCTCGACGGCGCGTCGTGGCTCGGCCAGCGCGACCATTCATGGGGCGTACGCGCCGAGATGCGAACCGACGAAAGCCATCCGCCGCTGACCTTCTACCCGCCGTTCTTCTACGCGTGGACCACGGCGCAGTTCAAGGATCGCGGCCTGCATGTCTTCTTCAAGGAGCGCGCGCCCGGCGAGAAGATCTACCTGTCGGGCGAGGAGGTGGTCACGCTGGGCGGCAAGGTGTCTTCGCGCAATCAACTGGTCGACGTGCGTCATGAAGTGCGGTGGCAGGACGATCCGCACGGCCAGAGCGTCGAGTCCGCCGTGTTCCACCTGCGCTTTGCCGACGGGCGCCAGCGGCCGATCACGATCCGCACCCTGTCGACTCGCTACTTTCTCAAGGGCGGGCTTTACGGCGGGCTCAACGGCTGGTTCCACGGCGACGACCGCGGCAAGGCCTACGCCGAAGCCGATCAGTGGGACCTGAACGACCCCGCCACCCGCAGGCTGGTGCGCACGCTGGGCGATCAGGTGATCGAGGTGCGCGACGGCGACGAGGTCGGCTGGGGCATCATGGAATACGGCGTGGGCAAGGGCTTCGCGGCTTACGAAGCCGTGCAGCGGCACCCGCCGATCTAGCGTCGCCTAAGCCTCGCGGCGCAGGTTCGGCATGGCGCTGGCCGCAGCGGCGAGCTCGCCGGTGCTGCGGCACAGGATCTGCGTGCGGTTCTCGAGCTCCATCGCGGCCTGCAGGCTGGACGCTTCGGCGTTGGCCCACATGCCGCGCTTGGTCATCCAGACGCCGAAGGCGCTGTTGGCGACGATGAGCGATGCGATCTCCGAGACGCGCGCCATCAGCTGCACGTCGTCCGCGACCTCGCTCACCAGTCCGATGCGGTCCGCCTCGTCGGCCTTCACCATGCGGCCTGTCAGCATCATCTCGAAAGCGCGCGAGAGGCCGATGCAACGCGGCAGCAGCCAGCTCACGCCCATGTCGCAGCTCGACATGCCGACGCGCACGAAAGCCGAATTGAACTGGGCCGACGCGGCCGCGACGCGGATGTCGCAAGCCAGCGCGATGCCGAGGCCGGCACCGCTGGCAGAGCCGTTGACCGCGGCGATGACCGGCTGGGGCAGGGCGCGCAGGCGCTGGATCAAGCCCGCGAACACCTCCTGGCGACGCATCCACATGGCAGTTTCTTCGGGGCCGTTGCCGGGTGCGTCGCCGGCCGACGCGAGGTCGAAACCGGCGCAGAAGCCACGCCCCGCGCCGCTGATCACGAGCACCCTGCAGCCGGTGTCCGCGCCGATCGATTCGAGCAGCCGGCACGCGTCGGCCACCATCTCGTCGCTCAGCGCATTGAGTTTGGCGGGCCGGTCGAGCCGCAGAAGGCTGACACCGTCGGCCAGCGCTTCGATCCGGACATCAGGCATAGATCGCCTCGATCACGTCGGCGTACTTCTCGCCGACGCTCTTGCGCCTCACCTTCATCGTGGCGGTGACTTCGCCGTCGTCATGGTCCAGCTCCTTGACCAGAAGATGGAACTTGCGCACCTGCTGCACCTGCGGCATGCGCCCGTTGACGGTGTCGACTTCCTTCTGGATCAGCGCCTGGATCTGCGGCTGTTCCACCAGGTGCCTGAAGGTGGTGTAGGCCAGGCCGTTTTCTTCCGCCCACTTGCCGACGCCTTCGAAGTCGATCTGGATCAGGGCGGACACGAAGCGCCGGCGATCGGCCACCACGATCGCCTCGCGGATGTAGGGCGAGAAGCGCAGCGCGTTCTCGATCTCCGACGGCGTGATGTTCTTGCCGCCGGCGGTGATCATGATGTCCTTCTTCCGATCGACGATGCGCAGCTCCTGGCCTGCCGGTCCGTCGACCCAGCGGGCCACGTCGCCCGAATGCAGCCAGCCCTCGGCATCGACGGCCTCCAGCGTGGCCGCCTCGTTGCGGAAGTAGCCGCGGAAGACGACATCGCCGCGGATCATGATCTCGCCGTCGTGCGCGAGCTTCACCTCCACCCCCGGATAGGGCACGCCGACCGTGCCGACCGGCGACGCGTCGGTGGTCTGCATCGTCGTGGCGCCCGACGCCTCGGTCAGCCCGTAGGCCTCGCGGATCGGCACGCCCAGCGTGCGGAAGAAATGCAGGATGTCCGGCGCGATCGGTGCGCCCGACGAGATGGCGATGCGGCAGCGGCGCAAGCCCACGAAGTTGAGCAGCGCGCGCAGGATCACGACATACCAGAACGCCCAGACAACGCGCTGGCCCAAGCGCCACGTCGCGCGCGGCGATGAGCCGAATGCGGTCAGCGAGCGCATGGCCCGCTCGTAGAGTGCCAGCCGCAGCCCGCCCGCTTCCCGCAGCTTGAACTGGATGGAGGCGTGGAACTTTTCCCAGATGCGCGGCACGCCGAAGAAGACCTGCGGCGACAGCTCGCGCAGGTCTTCCTGCACCGTGCGCAGGCTTTCGGCGAAGTTGACCACGGCGCCGGTCGCCATCGGCACGTGGATCGAGAACATCTGCTCGGCCACATGGCACAGCGGCAGGTAGGAGACCAGCGCGTCCTCGGGCCGGCAGCCCAACGCGCTGTTGAGCCCGCGCGCCGCGCAGCCGAGGCCGCGCCAGCTCATCATCGCGGCCTTGGGCCGTCCGGTCGATCCGGAGGTGAAGACGATCAGGCCGATGTCGTCCAGGCCCAGCCGCGCGAGGCTTTCGGCAATCAGGCCGGGCTGCTCCTTCTGCAGGCGTTGGCCGAGCGACAGCACGTGCTCGAAATCGTGGATGCCGTTGCGGTCGTAGTGCCGCAGGCCGCGCGGGTCCATCACGACGATGGCGCGAAGGAAGGGCAGGTTGTGCCGGATGCCGAGCACCTTGTCGAGCTGCTCCTGGTCCTCGCAGACGATGATCGGCGCCTCCGAAAGCGCCAGCAGGTACTCGACCTCCGGCGCCGGCGAGGTGGGGTAGACGCCGGCCGTGACGCAGCCGACGAGCGCGACGCCGAGCTGCGCGAACACCCACTCGCGGCAGTTCTCGCTGAGGATGGCCACGTTCTCGCCACGCTGCAAACCGAGTGCAAGAAGCCCGAGCCCGAAGCGGCTCGCGGTGTCGGCAAAGGCCGACCATGTGACCGGCTCCCAGACGCCGCCTTCCTTCTGGCGCAGTGCAACGGCATCGGGCCGTTGCTTGGCCCACTGCATCAATTGGGCGGGCAGAGCGAGTTGCTCCATGCCTGGCGCGACAGTGCTCATCGTCCCTTCCTCATGAGAGCCAGCGTTTTCGCCGCTTGTAGTGTTTGGTGTCGCGGAAGCTGACGCGTTCCTGGCCATCGTCGCTGCTTCCCAGGTAGAAGCGCTGTACGTCGGGGTCGCCAAGCAATACCTCCTTTGCACCGTCGATGACGATGCGGCCGTTTTCCATGATGTAGCCGTAGTCGGCCACGCCGAGCGCGACGCGCGCGTTCTGCTCCACCAGCAGCATCGCGACACCCTGTTCGCGGTTGATGCGCGCGATGATGCCGAAGATGTCCTGCACCACCAGCGGCGCCAGCCCGAGAGAGGGCTCGTCGAGCAGGATCAGCCGGGGCTGGCCGACCAGCGCGCGTCCGATCGCCAGCATCTGCTGCTCGCCGCCCGAGAGGTAGCCGGCCAACTGCTTGCGGCGCTCCTTCAGGCGCGGGAAATAGTCGTACACCATCTCGGTGTCGGGTTTCGCGTTGCGCCGGCCGGTCAGTGCGTTGGCCGCGGCCACGAGGTTCTCGTCGACCGTGAGTTCGCCGAAGACATGCCGGCCCTCGCGCACGTGCGCCAGCCCGCGGCGCGGCAACTGGTGCGGCGCCCAGCGCGCGATGTCTTCGCCGAAGAAATGGATGCTGCCGCTCGCCACCCGTCCGTTCTCGAGCGGCAGGATGCCGGAGGCCGCCTTCAGCGTCGTCGTCTTGCCGGCGCCGTTGGAGCCGAGCAGGGCGACGATCTGCCGGTCGGGCACGTCGATCGACAGGCCGCGCAGCGCCTGGATGCTGTGGTTGTAGACCACCTCGACATTGGCCACCGTCAGTGCCGCGCCGGCGGCGAGAGCGTTCACACCTTGATCCATCCGCTCGCGGGCTCCATGGTCTTCTTGGCCGCGTCGTAACGGTACATGCGGCCGGCGGGAATCTGGTGCTTGCTGAGGTCGACCAGCAGGCCGGTCACGCCGCCCGAATCCCAGTCCTTCATCGACTCCAGTGCGGCGCGCATGTTGGGCAGGGTCAGCGGCTTGTTGGCCTTGACGCAGCGCTCCGCCACCTCGGCGAATACCATGCCCGTGAGCCACGAGCTCACATAGAAGGGCGAGATGTGCTTCATGTCGGGGCGCGTCTTCGCCGCGAAGTCGCGCATGGTGTTGATGGTCTGCGAATCGGTCTCGTGGCCATAGCGGTACGGCGCGACGCCGATGAGGCTTTCGCCCATCGCGCCGAGTGCGTCGTACGCCGGCTTGTCCAGGCCCCAGGCGGTTCCCATGACCTGGCTGTTGAGCCCGGCCTCGCGCATCTGACGCACGAACTCGGGCATGGGCGCGAGGATGTAGCCCTGGAAGATCACGATGTCGGGCCGTGCGCGGCGCAGCTTGGCCACTTCCGGGCCGACATCGATGCCGGCCTGCTTGGTCACGATCTCCGTGACGATCGGAAGGCCGAGCTTCTCGGCCCGCGCCTTGCCGGCGGGAATGCCGTCGCGCCCGAACTCGGTGTCGGCGTAGACGTAGGCGATCTTCGGCTTGTTGGCGGCGCCCTGCGAGGTGCGCGCGATGTACTCCATGAGGATCTCGTGCATCGCGCCGTAGATCGGGCCCGGCACGAAGTGCTGAGGCATGGTCGTCGGGTCGGCCATCGAGCTGGCGAGCGAGGTGGAAGAGGTCAGGATCGCGTTCGACGCGATCGCGTCCTGCGCCACCGCCTTGGCCCACTGCGTGCTGTCGCCGTAGAAGAAGGACGGCTTCTCCGCCGCCATGATCTTCTTGAAGATGGCGACGCCCTGGTCGAGCTTGAAGCCGCTGTCTTCGTACACGTAGCGCAGCTTGCGGCCGCCGACACCGCCGTTGCCGTTCTTCCAGGCGATGAAATCGTTCAGCCCATAGTGCATGGCCGTGCCGGCAAAGGAGAAGATGCCGGTGATCGGCTGCGAAGCGCCGATCACGATGTCGCCCTTCGCTGCCTGCGCCCACGCGGGGCTCGAACCGAGCGCCCCGAGTGCCGTGGCGGCGCCCAGCGATTGAACGATCTTGCGTCTGCGGATGTCTGTCATGTCGATCTCCTTTTGTGATGTGCCGGGTCGGCGGATGGCTCAGGTCTTGAAGGGCCACACGTGGAAAGTGCGGCGCACGCGCGCCCATACGGCCGAGAGCCCGCGCGGCTCGAAGATCAGGAAGACGATGATCAGCACGCCGAAGACGATCTGGCCCATCGGCAGCAGCAGGGCGGCGATGCCCGGGAACCATTGCGAGCTGACATGCGATGTCAGGCGCAGCAGCTCGGGCACGAAGGTCATGAACATCGCGCCCAGGATGCTGCCGAGCACCGTGCTGCCGCCGACGATGATGGCGGCGAGATAGAAGATCGACAGCGTGAGCACGAAGTACTCGGGCGTGATCGAGCCGTAGAAGTAGCCCAGCAGCCCGCCCGCGACGCCCGCATAGAAGGCGCCGAGCGCGAAGGCCAGCAGCTTGGTGCGCAAGAGGCTCACGCCGAGGATCTCGGCCGAGATGTCGCGGTCGCGCACGGCGATGAAGGCGCGGCCGATGTGCGTGCGCGCGAGGTTGCGCACCGCCAGCGCCATCAGGAAGGCGCAGCCGAAGATCAGGTAGAAATTGGCGCGGTCGCCGACCAGTTCGAAGCCGAAGAGGCGTGCGCGCGGGATCGATGTGCCCTGCACGCCGCCGGTGACCGGCTCCCACTCGCGGAAGATGAAGGTCAAGATGAAGTGCGCGGCCAGCGTGGCGATGGCCAGGTAGAGCCCCTTGACGCGCAGGCTCGGCAGCCCGACGAGCACGCCGATCAACGCCGCCAGCATGCCGGCCGCGGGCAGGGCGATGAAGAACGGAATGCCGTGCTTCGCGAGCCAGGCCACGGTGTAGCAGCCCACGCCCATGAACGCGGCGTGCGCGAGCGAGATCTGCCCGGTGCTGCCGGTCGTGATGTTCAGGCCCAGCGTGGCGATGACATGGATGCCGATGATGCAGGTCATCGCCAGCACGTAGTCGCTGCCGTAGAGGGGCAGGGCGAACAGCGCCGCGGTGAAGGCCAGCATCCATCGGCGTGCGGTGGAAGAGTCCCACAGCTGCTCTTCGGCGGCAAAGTTCTCGTGGAAAACGCCGGTGCGCATGTTCAGAGTCTTTCGATGGTGCGGGTGCCGAAGATGCCGTAGGGGCGCACCACCAGGATCGCCAGGACCACGACATAAGGCACGACGTCGCGCGCCTTGCCCCCGAGGTAGCCGGCCGTCACCGCGTCGATCCAGCCGATGATCAGGCTGGCGACGATGGCGCCGAGGATGCTGTCGAGGCCGCCGAGGATGATCACCGCGAAAGCGCTCAGGGCCGCCGCGGCCAGCAGGGGCGAGAGGTTGGCCGAGGAAGCGATCAGAACGCCGGCGACCGTGCCCACCCCGCCCGACAGCACCCAGGTCAGGCGCTGCGCGAAGCGGATGTTGATGCCCAGCGTGCAGGCCGTGACCGGATCGCTCGCCGTCGCGCGCATCGCGATGCCGGTCTTCGAATAGCGGAAGAACAGGATGAAGGCGATGATGAGCGCCGCGGCGACCGCGAAGTTGCCGATCGCGGTGCCGGGGATCATCACTTCGCTGAAGTTCAGCGGCCTGCGGGGCAGCAGCGGCGGCACGCTGTAGGTGTCGCTGCCCCAGAAGGACTCGACCACGCCGTGCAGGATGCTGGCCATGCCGATCGTGGCCATCAGCACCGACACCGCCGACTGGCCGGCCAGCGGTCGCAGGACCAGGCGCTCGATCAGCACCGCGAGCAGCGCGATCAGCAGGAGCGACAGCACGAACGCAGGCACCGGCGAGAGGCCGAAGAGCACGTTGCCGGTGTAGTAGAGGTAGGCCCCCAGCATCATGACTTCGCCGACCGCGAAGTTCACGACGCCGGTGCCCTTGTAGACCAGCACGAAGCTCAGCGCAATGAGCGCCAGCACGCCGCCCGACAGCAGGCCGATCAGGCTGTATTCCAACAACTCGTAGAGTGCGGGGGCGTTCACGCTACTGCCTCTTCGGCCACTTCGGCTTCGGCGCCGAGGTAGGCCCGGATCACCTCGGGATGCCGGCGCACTTCGGCGGGCGGCCCGCTGGCGATGACCTCGCCGAAGTTCAGCACCACGACGTGGCTGGAGATGTCCATCACCATGCCCATGTCGTGCTCCACCAGCAGCACCGTCACCCCCCAGTCCTCCTGCACGTCGAGGATGAAGCGCGCCATGTCTTCGGTTTCCTCGCGGTTCATGCCGGCGACAGGCTCGTCGAGCAGCAGCACGCGCGGCCGCATCGCCAGCGCGCGCGCCAGTTCCACGCGCTTCTGCAGGCCGTAGGAGAGGGCGTCGACCGGCTTGTGGCGGATGTGGTCGATCTCGAGGAAGTCGATCACCCGTCGTTCGATCTCCGCGCGCAGCGCCAGCTCTTCGTTCTGCGCACGCTTGCTGTAGAGCAGGCTCGACATCAGGCCCGAGCGCATCAGGTGATGGCCGCCGAGCTTGATGTTCTCGAGCACGCTGAGGCCGTGGAACAGTGCGATGTTCTGGAAGGTGCGCGCCAGCCCGAGGCCGGCGCGACCGTACACCGGCGTATCGGTGATGTCGTCGCTGCCCAGCAGCACGCGGCCCGAGGCCGGGCGGTAGAAGCCTGAGATCGTGTTGAAGACGCTGGTCTTGCCGGCGCCATTGGGCCCGATCACCGCCGTGATCTCGCCGGCGCGGGCCGCAAACGAAACGCCGCGCAGCGCACGGATGCCGCCGAAACGCAGCTCGACCTGCTCCACCGAAAGCGAGAGACCGCCCCAATCAGAGGGGCGCTGACTTTCGGAAAGCTCGGGGGTCATGGCGTGCGCGTCCTTGCAGAAGTGCGGTGGTGAACATTCGTACACTACTGCACAATAAGGATACGCACATAAGGAATTTCCCTGTGTGCCGCCAACGGCGAACGGGGCTCAGGCTTCGATCGGCTCCTGCAGATAGGTGAGCAGGTTGCGCTTCATCGTGTCGAGCGTCTTGGCCGTCGTTTCGAGCTGGGTTTCCGGGAGGCCCGCCAGGATCTGCTGATTGAGCTGGTGGCTGACCTTGCGCATCCGGTTGATGAGCTGCTTGCTCTTCGGCTCGAGAAAGATGCGGTTGACGCGGCGGTCGCTGGCGTCGGCGTCGCGGCGCACCAGGCCTGACTTCTGGAGGCGATCGATGAGGCCGCCGATGGCGACCTTGCCGAGATCCAGTTCCTCGGCCAGCTGCGATTGCGTCATGCCGTCCTGCCGCGACAGGTAGGCCAGCACCCACCACTGGGAGCGGGTCACGTTCAGCGGCTTGAGGCAGCGGTCGAAGGCGCTGCGGCGCAAGCGCGATGCATCGTGAATCAGAAACCCGAGCCGGAGCTCCCAGTCTGTGCTTGTCGTCGGTTCAGCGGCCATGTGTGCTCCTTGGGCGATTCATTACTATACGCATGCGAACATTTTATGGCCGCGCCTCGATCGCTCTCATTCGGCCTGTGCGATCCGGATCAGCCGCTTGCCGAGGTTCTCGCCGCGGTAGAGCCCCGCGATCGCGTCGGGTGCGTGCTCGATGCCTTCCAGGATTTCCTCCTGGTAGCGCAGTCGGCCCTCTCGCAGCCACTGCGCCAGCTCGCGGCGCGCAGGCGCGTGGTGTTCCGGGTGGTCGAAGATGACGAAGCCCTGCATCAGCGCGCGCTTGACGAGCAGGTGCCGCTCCACCCTCGGCCCCAGCGGCGGCGGGTCCCAGCTCGCCACCGAGGCGGTGCCGCAGATCACGACCCGCGCGCCGACGTTCAGCCGCTCCATCACGGCATCGCTGATCGCGCCGGCCGTGTTGTCGTAGTAGACGTCGATGCCGTCGGGGCAGGCGGACTGGAGCTGCGGTGCGAGCGCGCCGGCCTTGTAGTCGATCGCCGCGTCGTAGCCGAACAGCCCGGTGCACAAGGCTGTCTTCGACGCGCCGCCGGCGATCCCGACGCTGCGGCAGCCCTTGAGCTTCGCGATCTGCCCCACGCACGACCCGACTGCGCCCGCCGCAGTCGACACGACCACCGTCTCGCCGGGCTGCGGGCGGCCGATCTCGAGCAGCCCGTAGTGCGCGGTGACGCCGTTGATGCCCAGCACGCCGAGCGACGTGGACAAGGGAAGCCCGTCGTCTTCCACCTTGCGCTGGATCGCCGCGCCGTCGACCGCCGCGTAGTCCTGCCAGCCGAACATTCCGGTGACGTGCTCGCCCGGCTGGAAGCCGGGATGCCGTGAGGCTTCCACGCGCCCGGTCGCGAAAGAGCGCATCACCGCGCCGATGGCGACCGGCTCCGAGTAGTTGCCCACCGCATTGACCCAGCCGCGCATCGCCGGTTCGACCGACAGGTAGATGTTGCGCACCAGCACCTGGCCCTCGTGCAACTGCGGCATCTCCGCTTCGACGATCTCGAAGTGCTCGGCCTGCGGCACGCCCTGGGGTCTTGATTTCAGCCGCACCTGGCGGTTCATGGCGAAGGTCATCTTGTTGTCTCCGATCAAGGTTCCTACCGAGTTGCATCGCAACGCTATTTGTTATAGTACACATGCGTACCATGTACATGTGCATGCTACGCCAATGCATTGCGAGGGGAAATACCGATGGCAGGTCTGTGGTTCGAGGAATTCAGGGTCGATCAGGTGTTCGAGCACGAGATTCGGCGCACCGTCACCGAGGCCGACAACGTGTGGTTCTGCGGCGCCACCTACAACCCGGCGGCGATCCACATTGATGCGGAGTACTGCAAGAGCACCGAATTCGGCCGGCCCTTGATGAACAGCATCTTCACGCTCGGGCTCGTCATCGGCCTGTCGGTGCAGGACACGACGCTGGGCACCACCGTCGCCAATCTCGGCATGACCGACGTGCGTTTTCCGTCGCCGGTGTTCGCGGGCGACACCATTCGCTCCACCACCACCGTGCTCGCGTTGCGCGACAGCCAATCGCGGCCCAACGCGGGCATCGTCACCTTCCTGCACCAGGGCTTCAACCAGAGCGGACAGGAGGTCTCGACCTGCAAGCGCCAGGCGCTGATGCTGCGAAAGGCGTCTGCATGAAGCTGCGTTCGATGCTCTTCGTTCCGGCCGACAGCGAGCGAAAGCTCGCCAAGGCGACGGGCAGCGCGGCGGATGTGCTGATCCTCGATCTGGAAGACGCGGTCGCGCCCGCGCAGAAGCCGGCGGCGCGCGCCGCGGCGGCGGAGTTCATCGGCCAGCAGGCGGGGCGGCTCGCGTCGCGCCTCTTCGTGCGCATCAATCCGCTGGATTCGGGGCTGGCGCTCGATGACCTCGCAGCCGTCGTGCGGCCCGGCCTCGCCGGCATCATGCTGCCGAAGACCTTCAGCGCGGCCGACGTGCTGCGCCTGGGCCACTACCTCGATGCGCTGGAGGCACGCGCCGGCATGCCGGGCGGCGAGGTGCGCATCGTGCCGGTGGCCACGGAGACCGCGCAGGCGATGCTCACCATGGCGTCCTTCGTGCCCGGCATCCCACGCCTGGCGGGCATTACCTGGGGTGCCGAAGACCTGTCGGCCGCGATCGGCGCCATCTCCAACCGCGAGAGTGACGGCAGCCTGTCGCCGCTCTACACGCTGGCCAATTCGCTGTGCCTGTGCGCGGCGGCCTCGGCGGGCGTCGCCGCCATCGATACGCTGCACGCCGACTTCCGCGATGCGGCCGGGCTCGCGGCTTCGTGCGCCATCGCGCGCCGTCGCGGCTTCCGCGGAAAGATCGCGATCCATCCCGATCAGGTCGACATCATCAACGCCGCCTTCACGCCGTCCGAGGCCGAGCTCGCCGCGGCTCGGAAGGTGGTGGATGCCTTCGCGGCGCAGCCCGATGCGGGCACGCTCAGCATCGACGGCGTGATGCTCGACATGCCGCACCTGAAACAGGCCCGACGCACGCTGGGCCTCGGCGACTGAGTCCACACGAATCACGGAGACCCTGCATGGATTTTTCTGTCAGCGAAGACCATCGCGCGATCCGCGACGGCGTGAGTTCTGTGGTGCGGTCGTTCGACGACGAGTACTGGCTGGCGCGCGACGACGACGGCGAATTCCCGCGCGAGTTCCACCAGGCGATGGCCAAGGCCGGCTGGCTCGGCATCACCATGCCGCCCGAGTACGGCGGCGCCGGCCTCGGCGTGGCCGAGGCGGTGATCATGCTGCACGAGGTCGCGAGCCACGGCGGCGGCATGGCGGCGGCGTCCACGGTTCACATCAACCTCTTCGGGCCGCATCCGATCGTGGTGTTCGGAACGCCCGAACAGCGCCAGCGCTGGCTGCCGGCGCTCGTCGAGGGGCGCGACCAGTGTTGCTTCGGCTTCACCGAACCCGACGCCGGCCTCAACACCACCGCCATCAAGACCTTCGCGCAAAAGGTCGACGGCGGCTACCTCGTGCACGGCCAGAAGGTGTGGACCTCGACCGCACAGGTGGCCAACAAGATCATGCTGCTCACGCGCACCACCAAGCTGGAGAACTGCGCGCGGCCGACCGATGGCATCACCATCTTCTACACCGAGCTCGACCGCAGCAAGATCGAGGTGCGCCGCATCCCGAAGATGGGCCGCAAGGCCGTCGACTCGAATGCGATCTTCATCGACGGCCTTTTCATCCCGGAGTCCGACCGCATCGGCGAGGAGGGCAAGGGCTTCGGCTACATCCTGCACAGCCTGAACCCCGAACGGCTACTGGTCGCGGCCGAGGCCGTCGCGATCGGCCAGGATGCCTTGCGCCGCGCCACGCGCTATGCGCGCGAGCGCGTGGTGTTCGACCGGCCCATCGGGCAGAACCAGGGCATCCAGCATCCGCTGGCCGAGCGCTGGATGGCGCTCGAAGCCGCCTGGTGCATGGTGATGAAGGGAGCCTGGCTCTACGACCAGCACCTGCCTTGCGGTGCGGAGGCCAACAGCGCCAAGTTCCTGGGCGCCCGCGCGGGCTACGACGCGGCGCTGCAGGCGGTGCTCACGCACGGCGGCTTCGGCTACGCCAAGGAGTACCACGTCGAGCGGCTGCTGCGCGAGGTGATGATCACCCGGATCGCGCCGATCACCGAGCAACTGATCCTGTCCTTCATCGCCGAGAAGGTGCTGGACCTGCCCAAGTCCTACTGAGCATCGGAGTCCATCGTGATCAAGAGAGAACTATTCCAGCCGGAGCACGAGGCTTTCCGCGACACCGTGCGGCGCTTCATCGACAAGGAGATCGCGCCGAACCATGCCGACTGGGAGAGAGACGGTGTGGTGCCGCGCGCGCTGTGGCGCAAGGCCGGCGAGGCCGGGCTGCTGTGCTGCACGATCCCCGAGGAATACGGCGGGCTCGGCGCCGACTACCTGTTCGACGTCGTGGTGTTCGAGGAGATCGGCGCCGCCGGCTACACCGGTCCGGGTTTCCTGATCCATTGCGATCTGGTTGCGACCTACATCAAGTCCTTCGGCACCGAGGCGCAGAAGCGGCACTGGCTGCCGAAGATGGTGACCGGCGAGGCCATCGGTTCGCTCGGCATGACCGAGCCGCACGCGGGGTCCGACCTCAAGGCCATCCGTACCAAGGCCGTTCGCGACGGCGACGACTACCTGATCAACGGGCAGAAGGTCTTCATCTCCAACGGCCAGATGTGCGACGTGCTGGTGCTCGCGACCAAGACCGATTCGGCCGCCGGCGCCAAGGGCATCACGCTGTTCCTGGTCGACACCAGCCTGCCGGGTTTCCGGCGCGGCAAGAATCTCGAAAAGCTCGGCATGAAGGCGCAGGACACGTCCGAGCTGTTCTTCGACGACCTGCGCGTGCCGGCTTCCGCGATGCTGGGGGAGGAGGGCAAGGGCTTCGAGCTGATGATGACCAAGCTGGCACAGGAACGGCTTGCGCAGGCGGTCCGCTCGGCCGCGGTGGCCGAACGCGTGATCGAGTACACGATCCAGTACACCGGCGAGCGCAAGGCCTTCGGCAGGACCATCGGCGACTTCCAGAACACGCAGTTCAAGCTGGCGGAACTGGCCACCGACACGGCCGTGGGCCGCCAGTTCACGGACAAGTGCATTCAGCTCTTCATGGACGGCAAGCTCGACCCGATCGACGCGGCGATGGCGAAGATGTTCCTGAGCAACCTGCACTGCCGCGTGGTCGACGAGTGCCTGCAGCTCTTCGGCGGCTGGGGCTATATGTGGGAGTATCCGATTGCCCGCGCGTACGCCGATGCCCGTATCGTCAAGATTGCCGGCGGTTCGATCGAGATCATGAAGCACATCATCGGGCGCAACCTGTTCGCCGGCTTCCGGCCGCGCCATGTCGAGCGCGAAGGCGTGGTCGGCGTGAACCCGACCTGACAGGAGACGCAAATGACGGATCTCTCGCACGACCCCTTTCGGCCCGATGTGCTGAGCGGCAAGCGCATCCTCATCACCGGCGGCGGCACCGGCCTCGGCAAGGAACTCGCGCGCGCCTTCGCCGCGCACGGCGCGGCGGTGCACATCTGCGGGCGGCGGCAGGGCGTGCTCGACGAGGCGGTGAGCGAACTCGCCGGCTTCGCGGCGCAGGGCGGCTCGATCGAGGCCCACGTCTGCGACGTGCGCGACGCCGCGCAGATCGATGCCATGGTCGAGAAGATCTGGCAGGGCGGTGCGCTGACCGGCCTGGTCAACAACGCTGCGGCCAACTTCATCGCTCCGTCCATCGAGATCAGTCCGCGCGGTTTCGAGGCCGTTCGTTCCACGGTGATGGATGGCGCGCTCCATTCCACGCTCGCCTGCGGCCGGCGCTGGATCGCGCAGGGCCTGCCGGGCTCGGTGGTCAGCATGCTCGTGACCTGGGTCTGGACCGGCTCCGCCTACGTGCTGCCCTCGGTGATGGCCAAGACGGCCGTGCATGCGATGACGATGTCGCTGGCGGTGGAGTGGGGCCGCCACCGCATTCGCGTGAACGCCGTCGCACCGGGACCGTTCCCGACCGAAAGCGCATGGGAGAAGCTGGCGCCGATTCCCAAGGCCAACGTCGGCGCGGCATCGTCGGAGCAGGTGCCGATGGGGCGCTTCGGCAGGATGAGCGAACTGCAGCACCTGCTGACCTTTTTGCAGGCTGACGGCTGCGAGTACCTGACCGGGCAGAACATCGCGATCGACGGCGGCCATCACCTGGCCGCGCCCAGCACCTTCGCCGAACTCGGCAAGCTCACGCCGGAAGACTGGGCCGAGGCCAAGGCGCTGGTGCGCGGCCGGGCGGAGGCCGAGAAGGCGCAGCGCAGCACCGGCGGCGCTGCGACATGAACTTCGCGCATTTCCGGTGGGCCGCTCTGCTGGCCACCTGTTTCGCTCTCTCCACCCAAGCTGCCGCGCAGAAGTTTCCGTCCCGGCCGATCACGCTGCTCGCGCCGGCGGCGCCGGGCGGCTCCACCGACGCAGTGTGCCGTGCGCTGGCCGATGCCGTGTCGCGCAGGCTCGGCTCGCCGGTGGTGGTCGAAAACCGCCCTGGCGCCGGCGGCGCGCTGGCCACCGTATCCCTGGCGTCGGCCAAGCCCGATGGCTACACCGCCGCGCTGATGCCGCTGGCGGTCTTTCGCATCGCGTTCATGCAGAAAACCAGCTTCGACCCGCTGCGCGACATCGCCTACGTGGCGGGGCTGGGCGGCTTCGTCTTCGGCGTGGCAGTGCCCGCCGATGCGCCGTACCGCACCCTGAATGAGCTGCTGGCCTACGGCATGGGTCATCCGGGCGAACTCAACTACGGCCACGCCGGCATCGGCACCACGCCGCACCTGGCGATGGAGGAGCTGGCGATGAAGACCGGCGTGCCGCTCACGGCGGTCGCGTACAAGGGTTCGATCGAGGCGCTCGGCGCACTGCTCGGCAAGCAGGTCGCGATGATGGCCGGCACCACCGAGTTCGCGCCGCATGTCGAGGCCGGCAAGCTGCGGGTGCTGGCCACGATGGGTGCGCAGCGCGCCAAGGCTTTTCCCGATGTGCCGACGCTGCGCGAGGCCGGCGTCGACATCGTCAACGAATCGCCCTTCGGCATCGGCGTGCCGCGCGGCACCGACCCGGCCGTGGTGAAGGTGCTGCACGACGCCTTCAAGGCGGCGCTGGAAGACCCGAAGGTGCTTGCCGCCTTCGACCGCTACATGCTGCCGGTGATCTACATGAACTCGCAGGACTACGAGGCCTTCGCGCGCCGCACCGTCGCGGGCGAGCGTGAGATGCTGGGGCGCCTGGGCCTCCTGCGGAAGGACTGAGCACCATGGCGCCGACGGACCTGCGCCGATGCGCAGCGCGCACGCCGGAGCATCCGGCGGTGGTGTGCGGCGATGCGCGGCTTTCCTATGCAGCGCTGGACGCGCTGGCCAATCGGTATGCGCGCGTCTTTGATGCGGAGGGCATGCACCGCGGCGATCACATCGCGAGCCTGGTCGGCAACCGGCCGGAGGTGCTGGCCATCGCATGGGCCGCGTACCGCTCGGGGCTCTACCTCACGCCGATGCCGACCACGCTGGCGGTGGGGGAGGCCGCGTACCTGGTGCAGAACGCGCAGGCAAAGCTCGTGGTCCTGGACGCGGCGCTCGGCGAACTGGCCACGCGCTTGCCCGGCGCAGCGGCGGGTTCGACAGCGTGGCTTTCCATCGGTGGCGAAATGGCGCGCTGCCGATCCCTCGAATCTTCGGCCGCGGCGCATCCGCCCACGCCGCGCGCGCACGAGCCGCCCGGCGCGCTGATGGTCTACACCTCCGGCACCACCGGCGCACCCAAGGGCGTGTGGCGGCCCTTGCCGCCCGAAGACTTCGAAGGCACGCCGCCTTTCGCCGCCGACCTGCTGACGCTGTTCGGCCTGGGCGAGGCCGGTGTGCGCTATCTGTCGACTGCGCCGCTCTACCATGCCGCGCCGCTGCGCTTCGCGCTGGCAGTCACCGCATCGGGCGGCACCGCGCACGTGATGGAGCGCTTCGACGCCGGGCTTGCACTCGATCTGCTCGAGCGAGAAGCCATCACGCACAGCCAGTGGGTGCCCGCCATGTTCCAGCGCATGCTGTCGCTGCCCGAGGCGCGGCGCGGCGCGTTCTCGGCGCCATCGCATCGCGTGGCGGTGCATGGCGCGGCGCCGTGCAGCGCAGCGCTCAAGCGGCGCATGATCGACTGGTGGGGACCGATCCTGCTCGAGTACTACTCGGGCAGCGAAGGCATCGGGCTCACGCTGATCGACTCGCATGAAGCGTTGCGCAAGCCCGGCTCGGTCGGGCGCAGCCGCAAGGGCGAGATCCACGTGCTCGGCGCCGAAGGCCGCGAACTCGCGGCCGGCGAGACCGGCGCGATCCATTTCTCTGGCACCAAGCCCTTCGCCTACTTCAACGAGCCCGCCAAGACTGCCGCGCGCACCAGTCCGCAAGGCTGGCAGACCTTCGGCGACGTCGGCCACGTCGACGCGGAAGGCTATCTCTATCTGACCGACCGGCAGGACGACATGATCATCTCCGGCGGCGTGAACATCTACCCGCAGGAGATCGAACTTGCCGTGCTCGAAGTGCCGGGCGTCTGGGAATGCGCCGTGGTCGGCACTGCGGACGAGCGCTTCGGCGAGCGGCCGGTGGCCTTCGTGGTCGCCGACCGCACGCGACCGATCGATGCGCAGCGACTGATCGCGGCGATCGAGGCGCACAACCTCGAGCGGCTCGGCAAGTACAAGCAGCCGTCGGAGATCCGCGTCGTCGACCAGTTGCCGCGCTCGCCCACCGGCAAGCTGCTGCGTCGCGTGCTGCGCGATCGGCTCGCTGCTACTCCGCCTGGATCCCGGCTTCCTTGACCTTGCGGCCCCACACCTGGAGCTGCTGGTCCATGGTGCTGCGAAGCTCGTTCGCATTGCCCGGCGCGACCTCGGCGCCCAGCGTGGTCAGCTTGTCCAGGATCTTCTTGTCGGCGAGCGCCCGGTTGATCTCCATACTGAGCCGGTCGCCGATGTCCTTCGGCAGACCGGCCGGCGCCAGCACGCCGACCCAGGCGGCAAGATCGAAGCCCGGCAGCTTCGCGCTTTCGGCGACGGTGGGCAGCTCGGGCGCCATCTTGCTGCGGCGCTCGGTCGTGACGGCGAGCGCGCGCAGGCGGTTCGACTTCAGGTGCGCCTGGCTCGATGCCAGGTCGACGAAGAGAAAGCCGATCTGGTTGCCGATCAGGTCCGTCAGCGCCTGCGGCGTACTCTTGTAGGGCACGGCGGTCGCGTCGAGCTTCGCCAGCGAGTTGAAGGCTGCGCCCGCCACCTGGCCCGTGCTGTTGCCATAGCCGTAGCTCAGCTTGTGGGCCGGGTCGCGCGCGTAGGCCATCAGCTCCGGCACGGTCTGGAACGGCATCGACGCATTGACCGCCAGCACGAAGGGGAAGTAGCACACCCGCGCGATCGGCGTGAAATCCTTGATGGGTTCGTAGGGCAGCTTCTTGAACAGGAAGGGGTTCGCCGAATGGGCCGTGTTCGTGCTCAGGAACAGCGTGTAGCCGTCGGGTGCCGCCTTGGCCACCTGTTCGGCCGCGATGATGCCCGAGGCGCCGGGCTTGTTGTCGACGATGAAGGGCTGGTCGAAGGCCTTCTGCAATTCCTCGGCCAGCGTGCGCGCCACGATGTCGCTGGCGCTGCCGGCGCCAAAGGCGGTGACGATGCGCACCGGCTTGACGGGCCAGTTCTGCGCCGCGGCGCCGAGGCACCACAGCACGAGCGCGGCGGCAGCAGCCCATGCGCGTTTCTTCATGTCTTGTCTCCTGATCGCTCGTCGTTGACGGTTTGCTCGTGTATCGTACGCTACATTACGATAAAGATGAACCTCGCAGGAGACACGCATGATTCCGACCCCTGTCGCGGGCCTGAAGGTCCTGGATCTTTCGAAGGTGCTGGCCGGCCCGCTGTGCGCGCAGTACCTGGGCGACATGGGTGCCGACGTGGTCAAGATCGAGACCACCGGCGCCGGCGACGAGACGCGCGGCTGGCCGCCGTTCCGAACGAGCGCGGACGGCGATTCGACCGGTACCGTGTTCCTGAGCGCCAACCGCAACAAGCGCAGCCTGGCCGTCGATCTGCGCAGCGATGCGGGGCGGGAGGCGGTGCTTCGCCTGGCCGACCGGTCCGACGTGGTCATCGAAAGCTTCGGTCCGGGTGTGGCGAAGCGGCTGGGCGTCGATGCGGCCGCGTTGCGCGCGCGCAATCCGAGGCTGGTGTGCTGCAGCATCTCGGGTTTCGGCAGCGTCGGGCCGATGCGCGACGGCAAGGGCTACGACGTGATCCTGCAGGCCTTCTGCGGCATGCTGGCCATCACCGGCGAGCGCGGCGGACCGCCGGTGCGCAGCCCGTTCTCGCCGGTCGACCAGGCGACCGGGCTGCATGCACTGATCGGCATCCTCGCCGCGCTGCTCGAGCGCTCGCGCACCGGCGTCGGCGGCACGGTCGAGGCGTCGTTGTTCGACACCGCCACCGGTTTCCTCGGCTACTTCCTGCAGGGCTACTGGGAGCGCGGCACCGAGCCCGAGCGGCCCGGCTCCGGGCACGAATCGCTGTGTCCCTACGAAGCCTTCGACACGCGCGACAGGCCGCTCATCCTGGGCGTGGCGAACGATGGGCTGTGGCGTTCCTTCTGCGGCGTCGCCGGCCTGCAGGACGTGGTGGCCGACCCGCGCTTCGCCACCAACGCGGCGCGCGTGGCGCACCGCGACGAGACGGTGGCGCTGGTGCGGCGCGCGCTCTCCGCCCGCGACCGGGACGAATGGATCGACGCGCTGGGCGCCGTCGGCATCCCGTGCTCGCCGCTGCACACGCTGGGCGAGCTGTCGGCGCATCCGCACACGGCCGCCAGCGGCATGGTCTACGAATACGCGAACGAGCGACTGGGGCCGACGCGCACCGTGGCGCAGCCGCTGCGCTTCGGCGGCGAGCGCACCGTGCAGCGGCGACCGCCGCCCGCGCTCGGCGAGCATGGCCGCGAGGTGCTGCGCGAAGCGGGCTACGACGATGCGCAGATCGACGAGATGCACGCCGCCGGCGTCATTGCGCTGCCTGCACGGTGACCGGCATGCCGGGCAGGCGCAGCCCGGCATCGTCCTTGTCGAGCGGCGTGGGCGGCCCGATCTTGAACACGCCGCTGGCACGCAGCACCGGCGTGCCGTCGACCGACAGCAGGCCCTGCGAGAAGAGCAGGTTGCGCGTGGTGCGCAGGATGTCGGCGCGACCTTCGACCCAGTCGCCGAGCTTCGCGCCCGCGAGGTAGTCGATCTGCAGGCTGATGGTCGGCAGGAAGCGGCGGCCGAGCGCGGTCTGGTAGTGCGCCGCGGTCGACAGCAGGATGTCGGCCACCATCGCCAGCATGCCGCCATGGCAGGCGTTCATCGGGTTCACGTGCTGCGGCCCGACGCGGAAGCCGACGAGCAGATGGCCGTCGAGCCAGCGCGCGTGCAAGGGGCCGTTGCGGCCGGCAAAGTGGCCGCCGATGCTTGCGGGTTCGAAGCCTTCGGGAATGTCGTTGTCCATGCGCGTCTCAAAGTCGGTTGCGGATCGCACGCCAGGCTTCTTCCAGCGCGGCGCGGTGTTCCGGCGCGGCGATCGCGATCAGCGCTTCGGCGCGGGCGTCGAGTCCCAGCTCGCGCACCTGCGCCACGCCGTGCTCGGTGATGAACACGTCGGCCATGTGGCGCGGCAGCGTGCAAAGGCCCTGGTCGCCGAGCGCCGGCACGATGCGCGACAGCGTGCCGCCTTTCGCGGTGGCCGCCATGCAGATCATCAGGCGGCCGCCGGGCGAGCGCAGGGCGCCCTGGGCGAATGCCGGAAGCCCGCCCGAACCGGCCTGGATCGCGCCGTTGCTGCGCTCGGCATTGACCTGGCCGAACAGGTCGACCTCGACGGCCGAGTTGATCGCGACGAAGCGCGGGATTGCGGCGATTGCGTCCGGGTCGTGCGTGCGGCGTACGTCGGCGAATCGGATCTTCGATTGACGGCCGGCCCAGTCGTAGAGCGAAGCATCGCCCAGCGCAACGCCTGTCGTGATCGGCGCATCGGGATCGAGCGCGCCTGCATCGTCCAACGCGCGCGCGGCCTGCGACACCATGCCCGCGTGCAGCCTGAGCCCGCGGTGCGAAGTGAGCGAACGGGCCAGCGCCAGCGGGACGGCGCCGATGCCGAGCTGCAGCGCGTCGCCGTCGCGCACCAGCTCGGCGACCCGGCGGCCGATCCGCAGCTCGGTCTCGCCGCCGGCGGCTTCCGAGAATGCAGTCAACGGCATGTCGGCCTCGATCGCGGCATCGAGTTCGGACAGGCGCACGCGAAAGCCGCCGCCGGTGCGAGGCATCGAAGGATTGAGCTGGGCCACGCGCCGTTTCGCGCGCGGCCAGGCGATGGGCAGAAAGTCGCTGCACACGCCGCTGCTGCACCAGCCGTCCGCATCGGGCAGGCTGAAGTGGCCGACGGCGAGATCGAAGGCCGGGCACTGCGCCAGATGGCGTGCGATGCCGGGATAGTCCAGGCTCAACAACTCGGCACGGCGTTCATGCAGCCCTTGGCGAACGGAGGGCGACATGAAGAAAGCCGTCTGCCGCACCTCGGGGTGGAGGCCGAGGTAGTTCGCGCTGCCGATGCCTGGAAACTGCACGCCGATGAAGCGGACCTCGCGCGCGCGCTCGGGGCCGTCCGCCAGTTCGCGCAGCAGCAGCGTGGGCTCGCCGCTGAGGCCGGGCACGAAGACCCGCGCGCCGGGCTGCAGGTAGTCGGCAAGACGTTTCACGGGTAGGCTTTTGCGAGCTGCCGTTCGAGCGCCGGCCAGGCGTCGGCCGCAGGCCCTTCCAGCCGTGCGGCCAGCCGGCTTCGCTGTTGCCACAGGTGGGTGAACGGACCGCCGCTGAACGCCGGTGCGAGGCCGGCGGTGCAGGCCGCGACGTCGAGCAGTTCGACGTCCGGTGCCAGGCCTTCCGCCGCCAGCCGGATGGCGGCCAGCGACTGGGCGTCGAGCGCCGCACCGCCGTCGCGGGCGTCTCCCGCCGCAGTGAGCCGCAGCAGGACGCTCTCGTTCGTCCGGCTGCGCCAGGGAAGGGCGCCGAGGCGCGCCGCGACAGCGGCCAGCGCCTGCGCCGCTGCGTCGTCCGCCGCCACGATCTCCAGCACGCGGCCGTAGGCGCCGGCCGGCGAGAGCACGGCGGCGGGCGCATCGAAGGCCTGCACAGCCTCCCTGTCGTCGAGCGTGCGCAGGATGACCCGGTGGCTGCAGCCCTGCGTGTCGATGACCAACGCGGTGTCGGCGGGCAGCGCGGCATCGTCCGCATGCACCAGCTTCGAGGCCCCGACCGCTTCCTGCCAGGCCCGGCGCGTGGCGGAAAGCGGCCCGAGCACGATCCGCTCGATGCGAAGCTCGCGCGGCGCAGCCCCTTCGCGGTCCGCGCGCTGGCGGTTCAGGAACAGCGTGCGCACCATGTTGCCGGCCACCGGATCGAACATCAGCCGCAGGAACTGCCGCATCTCGATGCCGGTGGCCTCGGCCAGCGGCTTGCGTGCGCCGAGCAGCACGCTGTCGATGATCGCGCCATAGGCCGGATAGCGCTCGAAGTCGGCGTCCGAAACGCCGTGCGCGCGGGCGACGTCGCGCGCCTGGCCCTGCGCGTGCGAGGGCACCCCGGCTTGGGCGTGATGCGCGAACTTGAGCGTGTCGTCCGGCGCCTGGCCTTGCAGGCTGCGCGCCAGCGCGCGCGCTTCGGCCGCGAGCGCTTGCGGCGCGACCGCACGCTCGAAGATCTTCAGTTCGGCAGCGCGACCGGGCGCGATGGCGCGGCCCGTCAGGAGCATCGACATGCTTTCCTCGAAGCCGACGAATCGCGGTAGCCGCTGCGTGCCGCCGGCGCCCGGCAACAGGCCCCAGCGCACTTCGGGCAGGCCGATGAGGGCGCGAGGGTCGTCGGCCACGAGCCGTGACCGGCAGGCCATCGCCAGTTCGAGACCGCCGCCCAGCGCCGTGCCGTTGACCGCCGCGACCCACGGCTTGGCCGACTGCTCGATTCGCAGGAACAGGCGGCCGAGCCGGCCGCAGCGCGCGAACATCACCTCGGGCGTGTCGTCCGGCCCGGGCTCGGTGAAGCCGCGCACCATCACCAGATCGGCTCCGGCCAAAAAGGACGACTTGCCCGAGGTGATCACGACGCTGCGCACGTCAGGCGTCGCGTTCACGTCGTCGATGAGCGCCTCGAGCGCATCCATCAGCGCGAACGAGAACACGTTCATCGTCCGCTCGGGCATGTCGATGGTGGCCAGCAGAACCCCGTCGTCGCCCAGCTCGCTGCGAATCAGCATCTGCGACTTTCGCGGCCGGTCAGCCCGCGTACTTCTTGAAGTCGGGCTTGCGCTTCTCGTTGAAGGCGCGCACGCCCTCCCTGGATTCCTCGCTCTGGTAGTAGTGCTTGACGGTCTGGATGCCGAGGAAGCCGATGCCGCGGATGTTCTCGCTGTCGGCGTTGAAGGAGCGCTTGGCGATGGTCAGCGCCGTGGGGCTCATCTCGTTGATCTCCCTGCACCACTGGTCGACCTCGGCGTCGAGCTGGTCGTGCGGGACGACCTTGTTGACCAGGCCCATGTCGCAGGCCTCCTGCGCCTTGTAGCGGCGGCACAGGAACCAGATCTCGCGCGCCTTCTTCTCGCCGACGATGCGCGAGAGGTAGGCCGTGCCCCAGCCCGGGTCGACCGAGCCGACCTTGGGGCCGACCTGGCCGAAGGTGGCCTTCTCGGACGCGATCGTGAGGTCGCACATGGTGGCGAACACATTGCCGCCGCCGATCGCGAAACCCTGCACCTTGGCGATGGTCACCTTGCGCACGTCGCGCAGCGTGGTCTGGAATTCCTCGATCGGCATGCCGACCGTGCCGCGCGGCCCGTAGAGGCCGTCTTCGCTCAGGTGCACCTTCTGGTCGCCGCCGGTGCAGAAGGCCTTGTCGCCGGCGCCGGCGAACACGATCACGTTGGCCGACTTCTCCTCGCCGCCGCGCTGGAAGGCGTCGATCAGCTCTTCGAGCGTCTGCAGGCGGAACGCGTTGTAGACCTCGGGCCGGTTGATGGTGATGCGCACCACGCCGTCGCGCACTTCGTAGAGGATGTCCTGGTATTCCTTGGTGCTGCTGCTCATCGCCTTGTCTCCTTAACCGTGCATGGTGAGACCGCCCGAGACGCTGATGGTCTGGCCGGTCATGAAAGCCGCGTCGTCGCTTGCTAGGAAGGCGACGAGGCCGGGGTAGTCCTCGGGCAGGCCGATGCGGCCCAGCGGAACGCTGCGCACCATCGCGTCGCGGATCTTCTGGCCCTGCTCGCCGGTGCCCACGAAGGCTTCCATCGCGGGTGTGTCGGTCGGGCCGGGGCAGACGTTGTTGACCGTGACGTTGCTGCGCGCGAGTTCGCGCGCGAGCGTCTTGGCGAATGCGATGGTCGCGCCCTTGCAGCCGGAGTAGACGGCCTCTCCGGTGGAGCCGACCCTGCCGGCGTCGGATGCGATGTTGACGATGCGCCCCGACTTGCGTGCCGCCATGCCCTGCGCCACGGCATGCGTGACGTGGAGCGGGCCGAACCAGTTGATCGCGACCACTTTCTTCCAGAACGCTTCGTCGGTCTTGAGGAAGGGCATCGGTGCGTCCCAGCCGGCGTTGTTGACCAGGATGTCGGTGCCTGCGCCCGCGGAGGCCTCGAAGGCTTTCACCGCAGCGACCACGGCCGTGTAGTCGGTGATGTCGGCCACCGCGACGATGGCCCTGCCGCCCGCGGCCTCGATCGCGCCGGCGGTGTCGCCGGCGCCCTTGTCGCTGATGTCGAACACGCCGACGGTGACGCCTTCGGCCGCCAGCCGCAGTGCGATGGCGCGGCCGATGCCGCTGCCGGCGCCGGTCACGATCGCCGTCTTTCCCTTGAGTCCTCTCATGCGCTTTGTCTCCTGAAGAAGTGGAAGGTCCGTCTGCCGGTTCAGGCGCCGTGGCGCCCGACGATGGCCACCGCGCTCACATTCTGGTGCGGGTGGCCGCCGAGGTTCTGCGTGAGGCCGAGGTCGACGCGCTTCAGCTGGCGCTCGCCCGCGCGGCCGTGGATCTGCTGGTAGATCTCGTAGACCATGCGCAGCCCCGATGCGCCGACCGGATGGCCGAAGCACTTGAGCCCGCCATCGGGCTGCACCGGCAGCTTGCCGTCGCGATCGAACACGCCATCGAGCACGTCGTGGATCACGCGGCCCGGTGCGCTGAAGCCCAGGTCTTCCATCAACACGGCCTCGGTGATGGAGAAGCAGTCGTGCACCTCCGCCATGTGGATCTGCTCGCGCGGTGCGGTGATTCCGGCGCTGCGGTAGGCGCGCTCGCCGGCCGTGCGCGCGGTTGCGATGTGGGCGCCGTCCCAGTTGTTGAAGGCCGACTCCTCGCCGTTGCTGACCGAGATCTCCACCGCCTTGATGCTGACGAGCTCGGCGCCGGGCCTGAGGCGGCGCGCGATCTCGGGCGTCGTGAGGATGGCGCAGGCCGCGCCGTCGCTGACGCCGCAGCAGTCGAAGAGGCCCAGCGGCTCGGCGATCATCGGCGCCTTGAGCACGTCGTCCTCGGTGATGCGGTTGCGCAGGTGGGCCTTGGGGTTCAGCGCGCCGTTGGCATGGCTCTTGACCGAGATGTGCGCCATCGCGCGCTTGAGATCGCGCTTGTCGACGCCGTGCTTCGCCGCGTAGGCGGCGGCCAGCTGCGCGAAGGCGCCGGGCGCGGTCGAGTTCGGCAGCCACAGGTCGTTGCTGATGCCGCGCGTGCGCACCGGCAGGCCGCCATAGCCCGTGTCCTTGAGTTTTTCGACGCCGAGCGCAAGCACGATGTCGTACGCGCCCGCGGCCACGGCATAGGCCGCACCGCGCAGCGCTTCGGTGCCGGTCGCGCAGGCGTTCTCGACGCGCGTGGCGGCGATGCGCGGCAGGCGCAGCGCCTGCGACAGCGGGCCGGCGGTCTTGCCGACGCTGTTCTCCTCGAGGCAGACACCGAGCCACGCGGCTTCGATCTGCCCGATCTCGATGCCTGCGTCGGCCATGGCCTCGTTGAAGGCTTCGAGCATCAGGTCCTCGGGGCCGCTGTCCCAGCGCTCGCCGAAGCGCGAGCAGCCCATGCCCAGGATGGCGACCTTGTCGCGGATGCCTTCAGCCATGGGACGCTCCTTGCGCCGCGTTCCGAACCGGCGTCGCTTTCCAGAAGTAGCGGCGGAAGCCGCGCTTGGCATCGAAATCCTTCACTCGAAACACCGTCCGCAAGGGGAGGCCGACGCTCAACTCGCCGGCGTCGGTGTCCGCAAATTCCATCAGCACGCGGCCGCCGCCGTCGAAGTCGACGTGGCCGAACTGGAAGGGCGGCGCCGGCGTGTAGGCCAGCCAGTCGCTGGTGTGCGAGAGCACGCGGGCGCCGGTGTCGGCCAGGCTCGTCGGCACCTGCGTGTCCTGCGCGCGGCAGGCCGGGTTGACGCACAGGCGCGAGAAGGGGAACTGCACGGTGCCGCAGGCCGAGCACTTGCCGCCCTCGAAATGCGCGACGCGCGCGCCTTCGCGCCAGGCCGCGGTCAGCGCGGTCTTGTTGTCCATCTCGGCGCGCATGCCCCACTCGAGCGCGATCCGCCCGGTGAACGAGAGGTACTTCATGTAGCTGGTCTCGGGCCGGCCTCCGGCGGGCTCGACGCCGGGGCAGGGCACCGCCGTGCGCCGCAGCAGCAGCGCGTCGCAGCCGCTGCCGAAGGCGACGACCAGGATCAGCTCGCCGGCTGCGGCGCGACGCAGCGCGGTGTCGAGCATCGCGAGCGGCTGCGCGCCGCCCAGGTCGCCGGCCGATTCGGCATGGGTCGTCACCAGCGCCTCGGGGCGGATGCCGGCGCGTTTGGCGACCGCTTCGTTGATGCGAGGCAGGGGCGCGGGGAGCACGAAGCGCGCGATCTCGGAGGCCGGGATGCCGGCCTTCGCCAGGCATTGCAGGATCGCGTCGACGGCGACCTTCATGTAGCCCTCGTCGCGAATCCAGCGCTCTTCCCATCCGTAGTCGTGATCGCTGCCGGCCTCGCGGAAGTGATCGACCAGATCGGCATGCACGCCGTGATGCGCGACCCAGGTCGCGATCGCGGGGCCGTTGCCGATCAGGACGCCGGCAGCGCCGTCGCCGAAGATCATCTCCTGCGCGCTGGCCGGCCGTGGCGTGCGGCGCTCGGCGGCCAGGAGCATGCGCGTGGCCGGACGCCCTGCTGCCAATGCCGAGGCCAGTTCGGTCGTCGCCGCGCGCGGACTGGAGGCGAGGTCCCGCAGCACCACATCGCTCGGCAACCCGAGCGCGGCCGCCACGACCCCGGCGTTGAGCCGATCGGCGAAGGGCAGGGTGGTGGACGCCAGGGTCAGTTCGGAAGGCGGCAGCGCAGGCAGTGCAGCCTGCAGCTGGCGCGCCGCCTCGACGCTCATGGTGATGCTGTCTTCGTCCCACGAGGCCATCGCGCGATGGCCCTTCGCGTGCGCCTTCAGGCCTGCGGCCATCCAGCGATGCTGGGCGAAAACCTCGCTCCGATCGAGCCGCAGGCGCGGCAGGTAGCGGGTGGTGGCGAGCACGCCGAAATCGTTGTTCGCATGAACCATGAAGACGCCCGTTGACGAGGCTTGCGGGATATCGTGATGTGATGGATGATACGCTAGCGAACGAAATACAGGCAAGGCGATTCGAAGGGACTCGACCCGGGTTTTCCCGTGTTCCGGAGCCCCTGGGCAAGGAGACAAAGATGGTTCGATCGAGATCGGGAGCAGGCGGATGACGAAGCTGCTCCGAGGCAAGGTGGCATTGGTGACCGGTGGCGGCCGCGGCGTGGGACGCGGCATTGCGCTGGCCCTGGCCGAAGCGGGCGCGAGCGTGGTGGTCAACGACCTCGGCGCCGGGCTCGACGGCCGGGCGGAAGCCGGGCAGCCGGCGCTCGAGGTGGTTTCCGCCATCCAGGCCATGGGTGGACACGCCGTGGCGGACGGTGGCTCCGTCGCCGACTGGAATGCCGCCCACCGGATGGTCCAGTCCGCGGTCGACGCGTTCGGCCGCATCGACATCGTGATCAACAACGCCGGCATCCTGCGCGACGCGATCTTCCACCGCATGAGCGAGCAGGAGTTCGACGACGTGATCGCCGTGCACCTGAAGGGCAGCTTCAACGTGAGCCGCGCGGCAGCCACCTTCTTCAAGACGCAGGGCAGCGGCTGCTTCGTGCACATGACTTCCACGTCGGGCCTGATCGGCAACTTCGGCCAGGCCAACTACGCTGCCGCCAAGCTGGGCATTGCGGCGCTGTCGAAGTCGATTGCCGTCGACATGCAGAAGTTCGGCGTGCGCTCGAACGCGGTGGCGCCCTTCGCTTGGACGCGCATGATCGATTCGATTCCCGACCAGACGCCCGAGCAGAAGAAGCGAGTCGATTCGCTGCGCAAGCTGGTTCCCGAGCGCGTCGCGCCTTTCGTCGTCGGACTGTGTGCCGATGCGGCGAGCGACGTCACGGGCCAGATCTTCGGCGTCCGCAACAACGAGATCTATCTGTTCAGCCAGCCGCGGCCGGTGCGCAACGCGCATCGCGGGGAGGGCTGGACGCCGGAGAGCGTGATCGATACGGCGCTTCCGATGCTGCGCGCCGGCTTCTATCCGCTCGACCGGTCCGGGGACGTGTTCACCTGGGACCCGGTCTGAACCCATCGAACGCTTGCCAAGGAGACTTTCCACATGGTCCTGACCGATGACCAGAAAGCGCTGCAGGAGACCGCCCGCCGCTTCGCGCGCCAGCGCCTGCTTCCGGACTACCAGAAGCGCGAGAAGATCGGCGTGCTCGATCGCGACCTGATCGCCGAGATGGGGCGCCTGGGCCTGCTCGGCGTCGATCTGCCCGAGGAGTTCGGCGGGCTCGGCGCCGACGCGGTCACCACCGGGCTGATCGCCGAAGAGCTGGCGTATGGCGACTTCAACATCAGCGCCGTGCCGGTGGGCATTTCGCTCAACGCCGCGATCCTGATGCGCCACGCGCAACCCGATGTCGTCCAGGAATGGGTGCCGCGCATGGTCCGCGGCGAGGCGGTGGTTGCGATCTGCCTGACCGAACCGCGCGGCGGTTCCGACGCCGGCAACCTGCAGCTGAAGGCGCGGCGCGACGGCGACCACTATGTCCTCAACGGCGAGAAGACGTCGATCACCTTCGCAGATTGCGCCGACGCCTACCTGATCTTCGCCCGCACCGGGCGTCCGGAAGAAGGCGCCAAGGGGGTCACGGCCTTCTTCATTCCCGCTGGCGCCAAGGGCATCTCGCGCACCCGCTTCGACGACGTCGGCAGCATCATCGTCGGGCGCGGGTCGGTGTTCTTCGACGACGTTCGCGTGCCTGCCAGCCATCGGCTGGGCGACGATGGAAAGGGCTTCACGCAGGTGATGCAAGGCTTCGACTACAGCCGGGCGCTGATCGGATTGCAGTGTTGCGGCGCCGCCCAAGCCTCACTCGACGAGGCCTGGGCCTACGCGAAGGAGCGCGAGGCCTTCGGCCGGCCGATCGGCCAGTTCCAGGGCGTGAGCTTTCCGCTGGCCGAAGGCGAATCGCAGATCGCGGCGGTGCGCCAGCTGTGCTATCACGCGCTGGCGCTGCGCGATGCGGGCCAGCCGCACACGTCGGAAGCGGCGATGTGCAAGTGGATGGGACCGCGCAATGCCTTCGACGTCATCCACCAGTGCCTGCTGACCTTCGGCCACTACGGATGGAGCAAGGACCTGCCGCATCAGCAACGCATGCGCGACGTGATGGGCCTGGAGATCGGCGACGGCACCGCCGGCATCATGAAGCTCATCATTGCCCGCGAGCGCATCGGCCGGGCGGCGGTCCAATACTGATCTGAAGCGGAGAGCCATCGACATGCCCTATCAATCCGTGTTCCATGCCGGCTTGTTCGCCGATCGGACCTTCATCGTTACCGGCGGCGGCAGCGGCATCGGCCGCTGCACCGCGCATGAACTCGCGTCGCTCGGCGCAACGGTTGCCATCTGGGGCCGCACGGCGGAAAAGCTCGAAGTCGTGCGCGCGGAGATCGAGGAAGACGGCGGCCGGTGCAGCACGCATGTCTGCGACATCCGCGACGAAACCCAGGTCACCGCCACCATCGACGCCGTGCTGGCGCAGCACGGCCGCATCGACGGACTGGTGAACAACGCGGGCGGGCAGTACAGGGCCCCGATGGAGAGCCTTTCGACCAAGGGCTTCGAAGCCGTGGTGCGAAACAACCTCACCGGCGGCTTCATCGTGATGCGCGAGGTCTACCTGCGCTGGATGAAGGCGCATGGCGGCGCGATCGTCAACATCATTGCCGACATCTGGCACGGTTGGCCCGACTACGCGCATTCGGGCGCTGCGCGCGGCGGCATGCTCACGCTCAGCGAGACGGCGGCGTGCGAGTGGGCCGTATCGGGCGTGCGCGTGAACACGGTGGCACCGGGCGGCATCGCCTCCAGCGGCTTCGATACCTACACGCCCGAAGCCAAGGCGAAGATCCGCGAGTACCCGCCCACGGTGCCGCTGCAGCGCTACGGCAGCGAAGCCGAGCTCTCCGCCGCGATCGTCTTTCTCCTGTCCCCCGCGGCGGCGTACATCACGGGCTCGTGCATCCGCGTCGACGGCGGCACGCCCAACGCACGCGGCACCTGGAAGCTGCAGGCGCATCGCAACAGCGAGCCCTTCGAAGGCTTCCACCGGGCCCGGCTCCCGGAGATGCTGCGCGCATGAACACGATCGGCGACGAATCCACGCTGGCAGGCCGCATCGCGGACTACCTCGCGCAGCAAGTGGGCGCAGCGGTCCGGGTGGGGGCGATCCGGCGCTTCCCCGTGGGCTTTTCATGGCTGACTTTCTCGGTACCGGTGACCGGACTGCCCGGCGCGGAAGGCACGCAAGAGCTGATCCTGCGTCTCGGGCCGGACTATGGGCTCTTCGCGCCCTACAGCGCCGGCCCGCAGGTGCAGGCGATGCGCTCGCTCGAGGGCAGCGCCGTGCCCTTGCCGCGCGCGTACTGGAGCAGCGACGATCCGGCCATCCTCGGCGCGCCGTTCCTGTTCTGCGAGAAGGCGCCGGGCGAAGCGGTGGTGCCGTGGGTGTCTGCCAACCAGGCGGGACTGGAAGAGGGCTACCGGCGGCGATTGGCGGAGCAGTTCGTCGATGTGCTGGCCGCCTTGCACCGCGTGCCATGGCAGGACAAGCCGATCGCCACGATGGCGCATGGCATCACGCCTGCGAACGCGGCCAGGGTGAACGTCGAGCACTGGGAGACCCAGATCCAGCGCTGGGCGATGCGCCCCCATCCGCTGGCCGAGTGGGGCATCCGCTGGCTGAAGGCCCACTGCCCGACGGCGCCGCACGTGGCGATCGTGCACGGCGACTACCGGACCGGCAACTTCCTCGAGCAGGACGGGCGCATCACCTCGATCCTCGACTGGGAGCTGGTGCATCTGGGCGACCCGCACGAAGACCTGGGCTGGGCCAGCCTGCCGATGTACATGGGCGGCAGCAAGCTGATCAGCCGCCTGGCCGAACCGGACTGGTTCTATGCGCGCTACAGCGAGAAGATCGGCTTCGAGGTCTCGATGGCGTCGGTGCGCTACTACCAGGCGCTCTCGCTGCTCAAGCTCGCTGCCACGCACATGGCGGCCGCGCGCTGCTTCGAGGAAGGGCGCTTCAACGACCTGCGCATGCCGGCGATGGGCAGCCAGATCGCCGCATGCCTGCGCCAGATGGAAAAGACGATCGAGGCCGCATCATGAACAACTCCTTTGCTCGCCTGATCGACGGCATGTGCGCGACCCTGCGCGGCGAAGTCCTTTCGCGGCTGGACGACGAGTTCGCGCGCGGGCAGGTCTTCGGCGTCATCAATCTGCTCAACACCTTCAAGGTTCGCGCGGACTGGTCGACGAACTTCCTGCTGGCGCAGGTCGACGCGCAGCGGCAAGCCTTCGCTGCGATCGACGCATTGCTGCAGCAGCGCGGCACGACGGCGGCGCCGGCGCTGCCGGCCGGCGAAGTGCCGCGACCGGTCACGCCTGCGGAACTCGCGGCACTGCGCGACGATGGCAACCGCGCTTTCGGGGACCTGCTGGCGTGGCTCGAAGCCCAGCGCGAAACGCTGGCGCCGGCGCTGGTGGCCGATGTCGAGCAACTGGCCCGCGCCTGCATGCGCACGGAACTCGACCTCGAGCTGAAGTACGCGTCCAGGCCGATGTTTGCCGAAATGTCCAGCGGCACGGAGACGCAGGCCAAGCCATGAGCCATCCTGATCCTGGAGACCTGGAGAACCCCGAATGACAACGACGCTCCCTTCGCTGCGCCTCGACATGGAAGACGGCCTCGCCACGGTGACGATGACGCAGCCGGCGCGCGGCAACCCGATCGACGGCGACTTCACGCGAGACTTCAAGGAGGTCTTTCTGGCGCTCTGGGAAACCCCGGCACTGCGCGCAGTGCTGCTGCGACCGGAAGGACCGAACTTCAGTTTCGGCGGCGATCTCAAGACTTTCCATCCTGTTCGCCATGCGCTGCCCGCCATGGTCAGGCGCATGACCAGCGACTTCCACGTCGGCCTGTCGCGCGCCTGGCAGCTGCCGGTGCCGATCGTGGCCGAGGTGCCGGGCTGGGCGATGGGCGGTGCGGTCGGCTTGCTGGCCGGTTGCGACGTGGTGGTGGCCGGCGAGTCGACCCGCTTCGGCTCGGCCTTCTCGCACCTGGGTTTTTCCTGCGACTCCGGATCCAGCGTCACGCTGACCTTCCGCATGGGCGCAGCGCGTGCGCGGCGCTTCGTGCTTCTGGGCGAGGTCCTGTCCAGCCATGATGCATTGGCCGTGGGCCTGGCCGACCAGGTGGTGCCCGATGCGCAGCTGGCGGATTCGGCCCGCGAAGTCGCCGTGCGGCTGGCCGCCGGGCCGACGCTGGCGTACGGCGAGATCAAGCGCCTCTTCCTGCGTGCCGGCCACGCGCAGCTGGAAGCACAGCTGGAGGATGAGGCACTGACGCTGGCGCGCATCTCGGGCACACAGGACGCCCAGGAAGGCGTGGCGGCGATGTTCGAGCGGCGCAAGGCGTCGTTTCAGGGGCGCTGAGCGGGCTTGCAAAGGGAGCGTCGCATGTACAAGAACCTGCTCGTGGAACGCCCGGTCGCCGGCGTTGCGATCCTGCGCTTCAATCGGCCCGACAAGCTCAACGCCTTGTCGTTTGCGCTGCGGACCGAGTTGCTGGACGCCGTCGACGCGCTGGAGGCCGATGCCGATGTCCGGGTGCTGGTGCTCACGGGTGCGGGCCGCGCGTTCAGCTGCGGGCTCGACCTCGACGAGTGGGGTGCCGAAGGTCTTCCGGCTGCCGCGGGCGCCTATGAAGCCGATGCAGTGGCCGCGCTGGCGCGCTTCAGCGGGCCGGTGATCGGCGCGATCAACGGCGTCGCGATCACCGGCGGGCTCGAGATCGCACTGGCGTGCGACCTTCTGATCGCCTCGGGCGACGCGCGCTTCGCAGATACGCACGTGCAGGTCGGCCTGCTGCCGGGCTGGGGCGGCTCGGTCAGGCTCGCGCGCCGCGTGGGGCTGCACCGGGCGAAGGAACTCGCCTTCACGGGGCGATTCTTCGACGCCGATGAAGCCTTGCGCTGGGGAATGGTGAACCAGGTCGTGCCCGCGGCGCAGTTGCTGCCCACCGCCTTGGCGCTGGCCATCCGGATGCTGAGCGGCGTGCCCGAGACCCTCAAGGCCTACAAGCGCTTGCTGGATCAGGAAGACGAGCGCTCGCTGCCGGACGCGTTGATCCTGGAGCGCGAGACCTCCGTGTCGAACAACACAGGCGTGACGCGTGCGCAGATCGAGGCGCGCCGGCTGGCGATGCGCAACCGGAGGCCCGACGAAGAAGGCGGCGTGCTCAGCGCAGCCACCCCGCCGGCACCATGATGAGCTGCGGAAACAGCACGAAGAGGAACATCAACGCGGTCAGCGAGAGCAGGAACGGCCACACGCCCTGGATCACGCTGTCGAGGCTGACGCGCGCGGTGCCGGCCACCACGTTGAGCACCGTGCCCACGGGCGGCGTGAGCAGGCCGATGGCATTGTTCAGGATGAACATCACGCCGAAGTAGACCGGGTCGATGCCGGCCTTGGTGATCACCGGCATCAGGATCGGCGTCATGATCAGCACGGTGGGCATCAGGTCGAGCGCCGTGCCGACGATGATCACCAGCACCATGATCACGAACATCAGCAGAATCTTGTTGTCGATGAAGGGCTCCAGCAACTGCGTGACCTGCGCCGGGATGTCGGCGATGGTGATGAGCCAGGCCGACACCAGCGCGCAGGCGACCAGGAAGAGCACCGTGCTCGATGTCTTGATCGCCTTCAGCACCAGCGCGGGCAGGGCAGCGATGCGCAGCTCGCCGTAGACGAAGCGGCCGACCGCGAAGGCATACACCACGGCCACCACCGCCGCCTCGGTCGGCGTGAAGGCGCCGATCTTCATGCCGCCGATGATCACGACCGGCAGCACCAGCGCCCACACGCCGTCCACCAGCGCGCGGCCCAGCGCGCGGGGCTCGAACTTGCGCACGGTGACGTTGGGTTCCTTCTTCGCGCACAGCCACCAGGTGCCGACCAGGGTGAGCGCCATCATGATCCCCGGGAACAGCCCGGCCAGGAACAGCTTGGTGATCGAGACCTGCGCCACCACGCCGAACACCACGATCGCGATCGAGGGCGGTATCACCGGTGCGATGATGCCGCCGGCCGCGATCAGCCCCGCTGCGCGCGGCACGTTGTAGCCGGCATTGCGCATCATCGGGATCAGCAGCGCCGCCACCGCGGCGGTGTCGGCCACGGCCGAGCCGGAGATGCTCGCCACCACCGTGGCCGCGATGATCGCCACGTAGCCCAGCCCGCCGCGCACGTGGCCGACCAGCGCATCGGCCACGCTGACGATGCGGCGCGAGAGCCCGCCCGCGTTCATCAGCTCGCCGGCCAGCATGAAGAAGGGCACCGCCATCAGCGGGTAGTTGTTGACGCCCTCGAGCATGTTCTGCGCCAGGATCTGCGTGTCGAAGTTGCCGAGGTAGAGCATCAGCGTGACGCCGCAGGCCAGCAGCGCGAAGGCGATCGGCATGCCGAAGGCCATGGCGCCGAGCAGGGAGGTGATGAAGACGACGATGGTCATGGCCGGCCCCTCATTCGCCTGCGGTCTCGCTGCCCTGCACCAGCTCTGCGCGCGGCATGCGCCCGCTGAGCAGGCGCCAGAGCGAGTGCGCGAGCAGCACCGCCATGCCGGCACTGCTGATCAGCAGGCTGGCATACACCGCGCCCAGCGGCACGCCGGTCACCGGCGCCATGTCGTCCATGCCGATCGCGACCAGCTTCCATGCGCCGTGCGCCAGCAGCAGGCAGCAGGCCAGCGCACCGAGATCGGCGATGCCGCGGCAGATGCGCTGCCCGGTTTCGCCGAGGCGTGCGACCACGGTCGACATGCCCAGGTGGGCGTGCTCCTTCATGACCACCAGTGCGCCGATGAGCGTGAGCCACATGAAGACGAAGCGCGAGGCTTCCTCCGAGAACACGATGCCCGAGTTGAAGGCGTATCGCAGCACGACATTGCCGAACACGAGTGCGACCATCACGGCCATCATCGCGATCAAGAGGGCATCGACCGCGCGTGCGCAGAGGCGGGAAAGCATGAGGGAGTCTCCTGTTGTTGTATGCGGTAGAAGCGCAGGGCGTTGTCGCACCACACGGCCTGCCGTGCGCGCTCGTCCAGGTGCGACAGCGCCTCGGTCATGGTGGCCGCGAGTTCGGCCGTGGAAGCGCGCAGGCCCGACACGGGCAGGTTGCTGGCGAACATGCAGCGGCCCCAGCCGAAGATGGCGAGCGTGTCGCGGATCACGCCGATGTTCGATGCACGGTCCCAGGCGGCGCCGGGCAGGCCGAACTCGGAGAGCTTGACCTCGACGTTGGGCTGCTCGGCCAGCGCCTCCATGCCCCGCATCCAGCGCGCGAGACCTGCGTCGCTGCGGTCCCACGGCAGGCCGGCGTGTTCGAGCACGATCTGCAGCGAGGGAAAGCGCGCCGCCACCCTGGCGGCCTCCGCCAGATGCCAGCAGGGCACGCGCAGATCCCACGAGAGTCCGTGCGCCGGCAGCAGGGCCAGGCTCGCGAGCCACTTCTCGTCCTGCAGCGTGCCGGCGCGGCCCTGTACCGATTCCTCGGCGCGCGCGCCGGTGACGGGCTTGCAGCGAATGCCGCGCACCAGCGGATGGGCGGCATGCTCGCGCAACTGCAGGTCGGCGTCCGGCGCCGCGAAGTCCACGTGTGCGACCACCGCGTTCGGGAAGCCGTGGCGGCTGTGCATCTCGTGCAGCCACCGCGTCTCGGCCAGCGACTCGTCGCGGTGGCGCTCGGCTTCGACGTGCACGGTCGCAACGATCGGCAGGCCCCCGGTGCGTTCCTTGTACGCCTCGGCGCCGAAGTCCCGGCAGAGCGCCGCGTAGTCGCCGAGAAAGAAGCGCTCGGCGTCGTAGCCGTCCTGCAGCCAGGGATAGCGCCCTTCGGCCAGGTGCCACAGATGGTGGTGCGCGTCGACGACGGCCGACGGTTGCGCGTTCATCGGAAGCAGGCGCCGCTCAAGGCTGCTGGTCCATCGCGTTGAGCACCGCGTCGCCGTTCTTCTGGATGTAGAGCTTGCGCGTCTCGTCCTTCACGATCTTGCGGATGCTCGCCACGTCGGGGGTCTCGTTGATCTGCATGCCCTTGGCGCGCAGCTGCGCGATCGCGTCCTTCTCGCCGTCGGTATTGAGCTTGCGCTGGAAATTGGCAGCGGTGGCGGCTTCCTCGAGCAGCACCTTCTGGTACTCGGGCTTGAGGCCTTCGAACTTCGCCTTGTTCATGATCACCACCAGCGGTGTGTAGGCGTGGCGCGTGAGCGAAAGGTACTTCTGCACCTCGAACATCTTGGCCGAGAGCATCAGCGTCGGCGGATTCTCCTGGCCGTCGACCGCGCCCGATTCCAGCGCGCCGAACACCTCCGCAAAGGGCATCGGCTGCGGGTTGGCGCCGAGCAGCTGGAAGGCCTTGAGGTGCGAGGGATTCGGCGTGGTGCGGATCTTCAGGCCCTTGATGTCCTCGGCCGTGTTGATCGGCCGCTTGTTGTTGCCCAGGCTGCGGAAGCCGATTTCCCAGAAGGCCAGCCCCTTGATCTGGTGCGCCGAAAGCTCGTCGAGCAGCGAGCGGCCGACGGCGCCGTCGAGCACGCGGTAGGCCTGCTGCGCATCGTTGAACTGGTAGGGCAGGTCCAGCGCGTTGAGCTTGGGCGCGAGGCCGGTCACGAAGGGGTTGCCGGTGGCGCCGATGTCGATGGTGCCGCTGCGCACCCCGGTGACCAGCGTGACGTCGTTGCCCAACTGGCTGTTGGCATAGACCTGGATCTCGACGCCGCCTTGCGTGCGCTCCTTGACGCGTTTGCCGAACTCCAGCGCCGCCTTGTGCTGCGAATCGGACTCGGGCACGGTGTGGCTGAAGCGCAGCTTGACCGGGGTCTGCGCGAAGGCTGCGCCGGCGGCGAGGCCCAGCAGCAGGGCGAGCAGGCTGCGCTTGAGATGGGAATGCGTGTTCATGATTTGTCTCCTGTCTTGTGTGTTGAGCGAACAGTGCGTCAGACCGTCACGTGGGCTTCCTTGACGACGCGGGCCCACTTGTCTTTCTCGACGGCGATGAACTCGGCGAATTTCGCCGCCGACCCACCGCCGTCTTCCGCGCCGTAGCTCGCGAGCTTCTCGGCCACGTCGGGCATCGCGAGCACCTTGTTCATGTCCTGGTTCATGCGCTGCACGGTGGCCGGCGGCACGCGCGCGGGACCCACCAGGCCGTACCAGGTGCTGGCGTCGTAGCCCGGGTAGCCGAGCTCCGCCACCGTGGGTATCTGAGGGTAGGCGCCGGAGCGCTTCGCGCGGGTCTGCGCAATGGCGATCAGCTTGCCGCTCGCCACGTGCGGCGTGGCCGAGGTCATGGTCTCGAAGCTGTAGTCGATCTGGCCGCCGATCAGGTCGGTGAGCATCGGCGCCGACCCGCGATAGGGCACGTGCAGCGCCCGTATGCCGGCACGCAGTTGGAAGAGCTCGAGCGCCAGGTGCTGCGCGGCGCCGGCGCCGGAGGAGCCGAAGCTCACCGTGCCCGGCTTGCTGCGGCAGCGCTCGACCAGGTCCTTGACGGTGCGCGCCGGCTGGCCCGGATTGCAGATCAGCAGGTTGGGCGTCACGCCCACCAGCATGATCGGCGTGAAGTCGCGATCCACGTCGTAGGGCAGGTTCGGGTAGAGGCTGGGCGCGATCGCGTGGTTGCTGATGTTGGTCATCAGCAGCGTCGCGCCGTCGCCCGGCTGCTTCGCGACGTACTCGGCCGCGATCACGCCGGCCGCGCCGGCCTTGTTCTCCACCGTGACGGGCCGGTTCCAGAGCGTCGAGAGCTTCTGGCCGATCACGCGCGCCATCACATCGGTGCCGCCGCCGGGCGGGAAGCCCACGATGATGCGCACCGGTCCCTCGGGCAGCGCTGCCTGTGCATGCACCAGGGGTGCCGCACCGACGGCAAGGGTGGTGGCCAGGAAGTGTCGTCGTTGCATGGGTTTTGTCTCCTTCGTGTGAGCGGGCCTCACAGCGCGGCTGTGAGCAGGGCTTCGTAGTCCGCGCGGCTGGCTTCGCGCGGATTGGTCTTGTGGCAGTGGTCGGCGAGCGCGCCGTCGATCACGCGCGAGAACAGGGCAGGCGCCACGTCCATCGCCGCGAGGCCCGCGGGCAGGCCGAGCCTGCGGCTCATCTCGGCGACCGCGGGCGCGACCTCGTCCGCGGCGCCGAGGCCCATCGCCTGCGCCATGCGGGCCAGCTTCTGCTCTTCCTGCATCGACGGCGCCTCGGCATTGAAGCGGATCACCGCCGGCAGCAGTACGGCGTTGAGCGTGCCGTGGTGCAGCCGCGGGTTGATGCCGCCGAGCGAATGGCTCAGGCTGTGCACGCAGCCCAGGCCTTTCTGGAAGGCGAGCGCGCCCTGCATCGACGCGCTCATCATGTTCAGCCGCGCCGTGCGGTCGGCGGGCGAGGCGGTGGCGGTCTCGATGTGGCGCCATGCGCGGCGCAGGCCGTCGAGCGCGATGCCGTCGGCCGGCGGATTGAAGGCCGGCGCCATGAAGGTTTCCATGCAGTGCGCGATGGCGTCCATGCCGGTGGCCGCGGTCAGGAAGGGCGGCAGGCCGAGCGTCAGCTCGGGGTCGCAGATCGCCACGCGCGGCACCAGGTAGGGCGAGAGCACGCCGACCTTGCGGCCGTCGTCGAGGATCAGCACCGCACCGCGGCCGACTTCGCTGCCGGTGCCGGCGGTGGTCGGGATCGCGATCACCGGCGCGGTGGCCGCGGTGATGCGCGCCACGCCGCCCTCGATGGCGGCGAAGCTCCTGAGCGGGCCTTCGTGGGTGGCGCAGACCGCGACGCCCTTGGCCAGGTCGATCGGCGAGCCGCCGCCGAGCGCGACGATGCCGTCGCAGCCGTGCGCCTGGTAGACCGCCACCGCTTCCCGGATCGCACGCTCGGTGGGATTGGAGGGGGTGCCGTCGTACACGGCATGGGGCATGCCGGCGGGCAGCGCGGCCGTCACGCGTTCGAGCAGGCCGGCCGCGCGCACGCCGGCATCGGTCACGAGCAGGGGCCGGCGGATGCCGATGCGCTCGCACTCCTGCGCGAGCAGGCGCACGGCGCCGAAGTCGATCTGGATCTGGGTGATGTAGTTGATGAGGGCCACGTCGTCTCCGTTGTTCGCTGGTTCTCGCTGGGATGTGGGCCGCGAGTCTAGGAAGCGCGGCCCTGGGGGACAACGTGGAATAACTTGAAGCCCCGGCGAGAATTTTTCACAAGGCAGGCGGGCGAGTTTTTCTTGAAGACCGCTCCAATATTTCTCGTTTGGCATGGGCGGGCGCTGTTCCTAGACTTCGGCCCACACACCCGGAGACCGAACCCATGCCAGAGCCCATCCTCGTTGCGCGCGACGACCGCATCGCCACCGTCACGCTCAACAACCCCGACAAGATGAACGCCATGAACCTCGGCATGTGGCAGGGCCTGGCCGATGCCATGGAGACGCTGGCGGGCGACGATGGGCTGCGCTGCATCGTGCTGCGCGGCGCCGGCGGCAAGGCCTTCTCGGCCGGCGCCGACATCGAGGAGTTCACCCGTTCGCGCCAGAGCGCGGCGCAGGCGCGCGACTATGGCGAGATCACGCACCGCGCGATGCAGGCCATCGCGGCCAGCCGCCATCCGACGCTCGCGCTGATCGAAGGCGCCTGCGTGGGCGGCGGGCTGGAGGTGGCTTCGGTGTGCGACATGCGCATCTGCGGCACGTCGAGCCGCTTCGGCGTGCCGGTCAACAAGCTCGGCCTGACGATGTCCTACGGCGAACTCGGCGGCCTGGTCGCGCTGGCCGGCAGCGCGGTCGCGCTGGAGATCGTGCTCGAGGGGCGCGTGTTCGATGCAGCCGAGGCGCTGGCCAAGCGCCTGGTCAACCGCGTGGTCGACGACGCCGAACTGGTCGAGCAGGGCTACGCCACCGCCAGGCGCATCGCCCAGGGCGCGCCGCTGGTGGCGCGCTGGCACAAGCGCTTCGTGCGCCGCCTGGCCGACCCGGCGCCGCTGCGCGCGGACGAAGCCGACGAGGCCTACCAATGCTTCGACACCGAAGACTTCCGCATCGGCTACCGCGCCTTCCTAGAGAAGACGCGCCCGGTTTTCGTCGGCCGCTGAGCCCGCACCGTTTCAACAAGGACCTCTCACGTGACGCTTCCTCTTTCCCGAATCAAGGTGCTCGACGTCAGCCAGATCATGGCCGGCCCTTTCTGCTGCATGCTGCTGGGCGACATGGGCGCCGACGTCATCAAGGTGGAGACGCCGGGCGTCGGCGACCAGACGCGCAGCTCGATGGGCTTCAAGCTCAAGGGCAGCGACAGCGGCGGCTTCCTCGCGCTCAACCGCAACAAGCGCAGCATCGAGCTGGACCTCAAGAACCCGGCGGGCCTGGAGGCTTTCTACGAACTCGTGCGCGAGGCCGACGTGCTGGTGGAGAACAACCGCCCCGGCGTGGCCGCGCGCCTGAAGATCGACTACCCGACGCTCGCCGCCCTCAATCCGCGCCTGGTGTACGCGAGCATCTCGGGCTTCGGTCAGACCGGCCCGTGGTCGAAGCGCCCGGGCCTGGACCTGATCGCGCAGGCGATGACCGGCGTGATGAGCGTGATGGGCCACCCCGGCGAGGCGCCGGTGAAGTCGAGCGTGCCGCTGGCCGACCTCGGCGCCGGGCTGTTCGCGGCCTACGGCATCCTGAGCGCGGTGATCGGCCGCGGCATCACCGGCAAGGGCCAGTACGTCGACGCGTCGCTGTTCGAGACGGCGCTCGGGCTCTCGGTCTGGGAGTCGGCCGAGTACTGGGGCACCGGCGAGCTGCCGGTGCCGATCGGCAGCGCCAACCGCATGAGCGCGCCCTACCAGGCGGTGCGCGCGTCGGACCGCCACTTCGTGATCGGCGCGGCCAATCCGAAGCTGTGGACCGCGCTGTGCCGCGTGATCGACCGCGACGACCTGGTCGCCGATGCGCGCTTCATCGACAACGTGGCGCGCATCCGCAACCGCGAGGCGCTGATCCGCGAGATCGAGACCGAGTTCGCGCGGCGCACCGCCGACGAGTGGGTCGACGCGCTGCTCGCCGCCGGCGTGCCCGCCGCACCGATCTACAACTACGCCGAGGCGCTGGCGAGCGAGCAGGCGGTGGCGCGCGAGATGGTGATGGAGATCGACCATCCGGTGGAGGGCCGCGTCAAGGTGCTCGGCTTTCCGGTCAAGCTCAGCGGCACGCCGCAGCAGGTGCGCTACGCCGCGCCGCTCCTGGGCCAGCACACCGACGAAGTGCTGGGCGAGATCGGCCTCGGCACGGAGCGCATCGATGCCCTGCGCGCGGCCGGTGCCTTCGGGCAGCCGCGTGCGACGGCCGCAGTCTGAGCTTATCGTTCGCACGCGAATACAAGGAGACAAAGACATGACAAGCCTTCCCCGCCTGAGCCGCCGGCGTTTCGTCCAGGCCGCGGCCTTGCTGCCCGCCGGCGCGCTGGCACTGCCGGCCTTCGCGCAGGGCGCCGCGTACCCCCAGCGGAGCATCGAGCTCGTCGTGCCCTGGCAGGCCGGCGGCGGCGCCGACGTGGTGGCGCGGGCCTACGCGGTGGCGGCGGCGAAGCACCTGCCGCAGACGATGGTGGTCATCAACAAGCCCGGCGCGAGCGGCGTGCTCGGCATGACCGACGTCGTCAACGCCAAGCCCGACGGCTACAGGATCCTGCTGTCCTCCACCGAACTGACCTTCCTCAACCATCTCGGCCTGGCCAAGTTCTCCTACCAGGACCTGCGGCCGATCGCGCGGCTCAACGCCGACCCGGCCGCCGTCGTGGTGCGCGCGGACGCGCCCTACGCAACGCTGGAGCAGTTTCTCGATGCCGCGCGCAAGGCCGATGCCAACATCCGCGTCGGCAACGCCGGTCACGGCTCCACCTGGCACATGGCGGCGGCGGCGCTGGCCGAGAAGAGCGGCGCGAAGTTCAACCACATTCCCTATGCCGGCGGCGCGCCCGCGGTGCTGGCCCTGCTCGGCGGCCACATCGACGCGGTGACGGTCAGCACGGCCGAGGTCGCGAGCCACGTGGCCACGGGCAAGCTCAAGGCGTTGGCGGTGATGGCGGACCGGCGCGTCGCCACCGGCTTCGCCGCGGTGCCCACGCTCAAGGAGCGCGGCATCGATCTGTCGCTGGGCATCTGGCGCGGCCTCTCGGCGCCGCGCAACACGCCCGATGCCGTGATGGCCGTTCTCAAGTCCGCGACCGAGAAGGCGGTGCGCGAGCCGGTCATGCAGGAGGCGCTGGAGAAGCTGCACTTCAGCACCGACACCTATGCCGACGACGTCGCGCTCGCGGCGCTGATGGCGCGCGAGAGCGCGTACTTCAAGGAGCTGGCCGGCCGGCTCAACCTCACGACGAGCTGATGGCACCCGGCTTCAGCGAACCCTTCGTCGACGCGCACCACCACTTCTGGGACCTGGGGCGCAATCCCTATCCGTGGCTGCAGGGCGAGGAGGTGGCGAACTTCCGCTACGGCGACTATTCGCGGCTCAAGCGCGACTACCTGCCGGGCGATTTCGAGCGCGACACCGCGGGCTGCGCACCGGCGCGGACGGTGCACGTCGAAGCCGAGTGGTCGCGCGCGACGCCGGTGGACGAGACGCGCTGGCTCACGGCGCTGGCGACCGCGTGCGGCCGCCCGTCGGCCATCGTCGCGCATGCATCGCTGGGCCGCGAGGACGCGGCCGAAGTGCTCGCCGCGCAGGCTGCGCACGCGCTGGTGCGCGGCATCCGCAACAAGCCGGCGGCGAGTGCCGGACCGGGCGACGCACGGCGCGGCAGGTCCGGCTCCATGGACGATCCGCAATGGCGCCGCGGCTACGCGCTGCTGCAGGACCACGGCCTCTCCTTCGATCTGCAGGCGCCGTGGTGGGATCTCGACCAGGCCTGCGCGCTGGCGCGCGACTTTCCCGCCACGCTGCTGATCCTCAACCACACCGGCCTGCCGGCGGACCGCAGCGAGGCCGGCCTGCACGGCTGGCGCAGGGCGCTGGAACAGCTGGCCGCGCTACCCAACACTGCAATCAAGATCTCGGGTCTCGGCCAGCCGGGCCGCCCGTGGACGCAGGCCGACAACGTGCCCCTGATGCGCGATGCGATCGCGATCTTCGGCGCGCAACGCTGCATGTTCGCGAGCAATTTTCCGGTCGACAGCCTCGTGGCCGACTACCCCACGATCCTCGCCGGCTTCGCGGCGGCCATCGCCGACCGCACGGACGCCGAGCGGCGCGCGCTGCTGCATGACAACGCGGTGCGGATCTACCGGATCGCGACGCTGTAGGCCGCCGTCGCGCGGCGGCGGCCGCGTCAGGCCGGCGTGTCGTCGACGGCGTTCGGTTCCGGCTCTGCCGCGGGATGCACCATGCCGTCGCGCGCGAGCTCATCGCGCACCCACTCGACGAAGGCGCGGATGCGCGAGTCGCCGGCGCGGTCCTGCGGGTACACGATGAAGTAGGAGAACTCCACCGGCAATCCGCTGCCGAAGGGGCGAACGAGCAGGCCGTCGGCGAGGTCCTTGGCGACCCAGTGCTTCTTGGCGAGCGCGACGCCGAGGCCGTCGATCGCCGCGCCGATCACCAGGTGGCTGGGCCAGAACGAGGGGCCGCGGGTCGTGTCCACGTCGGTGATGCCAGCGTGCTCGAGGTACATCGCCCAGTTGGGGTTGCTCACGTCGGCGTAGGTGCTGTCGTCGTGCAGCAGCGTGTGATGCCGCAGATCGGCCGGCGTGCGCAGCGGATGCGGACCTTCCTGCGCCAGCGCGGGGCTGCACACCGGGAACACTTCCACCGGCAGGCACAGCGACGAGCAGAGGCCCGGGTAGATGCCGCGGCCGTAGCGCACGGCCATGTCGAAGTCCTCGCGCGTGAAGTCGACCATGTGCTTGGAGGTCGAGACCTTGAGGTCGATGTCCGGGTGCGCCTGCATGAAGCGCCGCATGCGCGGGATCAGCCACTTGACCGCAAAGGTCGGCGGCAGGTTGATCCGCAGCGACGGCACCCCCTGCGACTGATGCAGCTGGTGCGTGGCGTACACGAGCTGCTTGAAGGCTTCCTGCACGCCCGGCAGATAGGCCTTGCCTGCGGCGGTGAGCGACAGCGATTTCGCGTCGCGCACGAAGAGCGCGATGCCCAGGCTTTCCTCCAGCGTCTTGATCTGGTGGCTGACGGCAGAGGGCGTGACGAACAACTCGTCGGCGGCGCGGGTGAAGCTCAGGTGCCTGGCGGCGACTTCGAAAGCGCGCAGGGGATTGAGAGGCGGGATCTGGCGTGACAAGAAGAGTCTCCTGGGAGCGGCCCTTCAGGGCCATCGCATCTGTCCGAGTGTGCGTCCAAAGCCTTCAAGATTTTCTCCGCACTCGCCCTAAAAAAACTCGTTTGTGGGCTGGAGCCCGCCTTCCTAGACTGGCGGCGCCCGTTCAACGGTTTCCAAAACACAGATCGAGACATATGCTCAAAACGCTATCCCCCTTGCTTCTCGCGCTCATGGCGACGCTCGCGTCCGGCGGCCCTGCGCTGGCCCAGGACCTGACCGGCAAGTACAACAAGACCCCCACCGGCTACCTGATGGTGCTGCGCAACGGCGACGACGTCATCGCACACCTGGAGCGGCTGGCCGTGATCGAACAGATTCCGAGCGCGAGCATCGTCGGCATCGGCTTCATGCGCGAGGCCACCTTCGGCTTCTACGATTTCGGCAAGAAGGCCTTCAATCCCAAGACCTTCAAGGACGTGGAGATGGCGAACCTGACGGGAACCGTGGCCTGGAAGGAAGGCAAGCCTTCGATCCATGCGCACGGCATCGTGACCGACGGGACCTTCAACGGCGCGGGCGGCCATCTGCTCGGGCTGACGGTGGGAACAGGCTCTTGCGAGGTGACGGTGCTCCTGCATCCGCAGCGGCTCGATCGTTTCGTCGATCCATCGATCGGAGCGAACGTTCTGGGGATGCATCCGGGCGCGAAGTAGATCCGCTGCCCACCGCTATGCGCCGGACCCTGCGTCCATCCGCGCGCCGGTTGCTGCGTCGAACAGATGCACGCCGCCCGCCTTCGGCCGCAGGTGCAGCACATCGCCCGGCGCCATGGCCAGGCGCTCGTGGAATAGAGCGATCACCTGCGTATCGCCCAGGCGCAGGCTGAGTTGCGTCTCCGACCCCAGTGGCTCGACCAGCAGCACCTGGGCTGCCACGCCATCGCCTGCAATGCAGATATCGAAGTGCTCGGGCCGGATGCCGCAGAGGGCCTCGCGGCCCGCATGCATGGCGGTGGCAGCCGGAGACAGAGGCAGCAAGACGCCGCCGGCCGCGAAGCCTTCGGGCATGCAGCGGCCGGGGATGAAATTCATCGCCGGCGAGCCGATGAAGCCGGCCACGAACTGGTTGGCAGGGCGGTCGAAGAGTTCGAGCGGCGATCCCACCTGCTCGACCCGGCCCGCGTTGAGCACCACGATGCGGTCGGCCATGGTCATGGCCTCGACCTGGTCGTGCGTGACGTAGACCGTGGTGGTCTTGAGCCTCTGGTGCAGGGTCTTGATCTCGCCGCGCATGACGATGCGCAGCTTCGCATCCAGGTTGGACAAGGGCTCGTCGAACAGGAACACCTGCGGATCGCGCACGATGGCGCGCCCCATGGCCACGCGCTGGCGCTGGCCGCCGGAGAGCTGGCGTGGATAGCGCTCGAGCAGTTGCGCGAGCCCCAGGATGTCGGCCGCCCAGCGCACGCGCTCGGCGATCTCCGAGCGCGGCCGGCCGCGGTGCTCGAGAGAGAAGCCCATGTTGGCCGCCACCGTCATGTGCGGATAGAGCGCGTAGTTCTGGAACACCATCGCGATGTCGCGGTCCTTCGGATCCAGGTCGGTCACGTCGCGCGCGCCGATGCGGATGTTCCCGAGCGTGACGGCCTCCAGCCCGGCGATCATGCGCAGCAACGTCGACTTGCCGCAGCCCGAGGGCCCCACCAGCGCCACGAACTCGCCGTCGTGGATGTGCAGGTCCAACCCGTGGATGACCTGGACGGCGCCGAAGCGTTTCTGGATGCCGGAGAGGATGACTTCTGCCATGAATGCGGATGAATGAAGGAGATCAGCCCTTGAGCCCGGTGTGGGCCAGGCCTTCGACGAACTGCTTCTGCGCCAGCACGAAGACGATCAACACCGGCAGCGCAGTGAGCGTGGCCGCGGCAAGCTGGATGTTCCACATCGGCCCACCATAGGCGTCGGTGTATTGCGTGAGCGCCTGCGGCAGCGTGAACTTGGACGGCGTCGACAGGAACACGATCGGCTCCAGGTACAGGTTCCAGCTGTGCAGGAAGGTGAAGATCGCCACCGACGCCAGCGCCGGCCGCGCCAGCGGCAGCGCGATGGTGCGGAAGATCTTGAAGCGTCCCAGGCCGTCGACGCGCGCGGCCTCCTCCAACTCCTGCGGCAGCGCGATGAAGAACTGGCGCATGATGAAGGTGGCGAACACGCTGGGCGCACCGAAGACCGGTATCAGCACCAGCGGCCAGTGCGTATTGACCCAGCCCAGCTTCAGGAACATCCGGAACAGCGGCACGATGGTCACCTCCGAAGGAATCAGCAGCCCGATCAGGACGACGATGAACAATGCATCGGCGCCGGGAAAGCGGATGCGTGCAAAGGCATAGCCGGCCATCGACGACACGGCGAGCGTGGCGGCCGTGACCACCGCCGCGATCCAGGCCGAGTTCCAGTACTGCTGCGCGAATGGCTGAATCGTGAACACCTGCTTGTAGGTGCTCCAGTCCGGGTGCGTCGGAAGGAACTGCGGCGGAAACACGAAGATGTCGCTGATCGGCTTGAGCGACGATGTCACCATCCACCAGGTGGGGAACACGAAGGGGATGAGCAGCACGCACAACAGCCCGTAGAGCGCGACCTTCGTGCGCGCGGGGATCTCACTGTTCATGGAAGACGAACCTCCTGCGCATCTGCCACTGGGCCAGCGTCAGCAGCGCAACGATCGCGAACAGCACGATGGCCAGCGTGGAGCCGTAGCCGAAGCGGTGGAACTGGAAGGTCTGCTGGTACAGGTAGTACACGAGCACCGTGGTCGACACGCCCGGCCCGCCCTGGGTGAGCACGGCGATCTGCGCGAACACCTGCAGCGAGCCGACGACGGTGATGATCGACGTCAGCAGGATGGTCGGGCTGATGAGCGGCAGCGTGATGCGCCGGAACTGCTTGAAGCGCGGTGCGCCATCGATGCGCGCGGCCTCGTACAGCTCGCGCGGCACGCCCTGCAGCGCGGCCAGGAAGAGCACCATGTTGAGCCCCACGTTCTTGAACACCTGCACCACGATCACCGAGAGCATGGCGGTGCCGGGCGTGCGCAGCCAGTTCGGCCCCTCGATGCCCAGCAGCCTGAGCACGCCGTTGATGCCGCCGTTGTGCTGCAGCAGGAAGCCCCAGACGATGGTCCAGGCCACGAGCGAAACCACCACCGGCGAAAAGAACAGCGTGCGGAACACCGCGATGCCCGCGAGCTTCTGGTTCAGCAGCACGGCCAGCAGCAAGGCCAGGCTCATGTTCAACACCACCAGCCCGGCCGAGAAAAGCGCCGAGGCCAGCAGCACGCCGGGCAGCGAGGGGTCGCCGAGCAGTTGCTCGTAGTTCAGGCTGCCGGTGTAGTTGAAGGTGTTGGCCAGCACGTTCCATTCGTGCAGCGAATACCAGAACACCAGCCCCAGCGGCACCAGCACGAACACCAGCGTGCCCGCCAGTTGAGGCGCCGCGAACAGGAAGCCCGCCAGGCTGTCGCGCCGCGCCATGGTCCAGAACGCCCGCGGCGCGTCAGGCGGCGGGCCACGCGCAGGATCGTCGGGCGTTCGGGTCATGGCGTGGCCCTATTGCGCAAGCAGTGGCCCGATCTGGCCGCAGATCGCGCGCGTCGCGGCCGGGATGTCGGCCTGCGGCTGCCACACAGCGTCGAGGCCGGAGCGCGCCATCTGCTGCAGGCGGGCGAAGCCCGTGTGCGCCGGCATCACCTTGCCGGTCGCAATGCCCGAGACGACGACCTTGTCCAGCTGCGCGGGCGACAACAGCGCATTGGTCTTCGCCAGCACTTCGGCGTTGAGCAGCGATTTGCGCGCCGAGGGGAAGAACTGCGCCAGCCTGGCCGAGTTCTCGGGATTGGTCATGTAGGCCACGAACGCTGCCGCCGTAGCCGAATTCTTGCCCGACTGCAGCACGCCGATGCCGGCCTGGCCGACGATCGCGTAGTCGCCCACGGAGCCCTTGGGCAGCGGCACCAGGTCCCAGTCGAAGCGCTTGTCCTTGGGCAGCAGCGAGGCACGGCTGATCTGCGTGATGGTCATGGCGGCATCGCCGGCGAAGAAGTCGACGTTCTGGCCCGGCCCGGGGATCGCCTTCTTCACGAAGATCGCGTCGTGGATGAAGGTCAGGGCGTCGACCATGGGCTTGTCGGCGAAGGTGCAGCGCTTGCCGTCGGCGCTCCAGGGCGCCGCGCCCCAGCCGTTCCAGACCGAAGACAGGTACTGCCACGCCTGGTAGTTGAAGTCGCGCACCACCAGGCCGCCCTTGCCGCCCTGGGCCACCGCCTGCGCCGTCGCGATCGCGTTGGGCCACGTCCACTGGCCGGCGGCGATGAGCTCCGCCGGGGTCTTGGCGCCGGCCTTCCTGATGAGGTCGTTGTTGACGAACACCGCGAACGGCGAGGTCGAGAAGGGATAGGCGTAGAGCACACCGTCCCTGGACCAGCGCTCGGTGGCGGCGGGGCTGATCTCGCCCAGGTTGTAGCCGGGCGCGGCGGCCAGCGTCTTGGTGAGCGGCACCAGCGCGCCCGAGTTGACGAAGTCGTAGGCGGCGGTCTCGAAGATCCAGGCCATGTCGGGCGCGTTGCCGCCGGCGATCTGCGTTGTCAGCGCCGTGGTGTAGGTCTCGAAAGGCAGCGGCTCGAAGCTGACCGTGACGTCGGGGTTCTCCTTCTTGAAGCCTTCGGCGATGCCGTTGAAGAGCTTCAGGTGCGCCTCGTTGGCGCTCCAGATGGTCATGCGCAGCTTGATCTGCTCTGCCGACGCGCCGGCTGCAAGGGCCAGCGAGAGGACGAGTCCGCCGGCGATGGCGCGGAGCGCGGCGGGGGTCTTGCGATGGAACATGGTGGTGGTCTCCTTGGTCTTGTCTTCGATACGGTCGATGCCTCAGTAGGCGCGCACGTCGGGCCAGCGCGTCTCGACGCCGGCGCGCGCAAGCAGCGCCTGGAAGGCGAGCAGCCGCGCGTCGTCGGCCTGCACCTGGTGCGGTGTGGCGCCGCTGTCCAGGCAATGGGCAGCCAGCATGCCGGCCGCTTCGCCCACGTTCCATTCCACCGGGTGCAGCCGGTAGCAGCCGTTGGTGATGTGCGTGGTGGCGATGTTCTTGCCGCCGGCCAGCAGGTTCTTCATGCGGCGGGGCAGCAGGGCGCCCAACGGGATCTCGAAGGGGCAGGAAGGCACGTCGATGTAGTTGTCGCCGCCCGTGGAAGGATGGAGGTCGATGCGGTACATGCCCACCCCGACGCTGTCGCGGTAGCGCACCGCACCCTGGTCGCCGCGCACTGCGTGCGACAGGTGCTGCTCGACGATGCGCGTCACGCCCAGGATGCGCCGGCTTTCGCGCACGTACGGCGCCATGGCCAGGCCGTGCGCCGTGCCCGTGACGTCGCCGCGCAGGCGCAGCCCCGGAAAACCCGTGCCGCCATCGGCGCGCGGCGCCTCGGTCTGCAGCCAGTAGAAGACCGAGTGCGAGAGCTCGGCCGCAGCCTGCAGGTGGCGCGCCTTCTCGGCCTCCGGCACGTCGAGGATCGAGCCCTCCATGTAGTCGATCATGGGCCAGTTCACCAGGCAGATGTCCGATGCATAGGCGCCGGGCACGAAGGTGCGCCGCGCCGCGATGCGCCGGAACGTCCACAGGTTCTGGTCGCCGCCGCCCTTGCGCTGGTCGGCGTCCACCAGCAGCGGGTCGTCGTCCGGGTTGGGCGTGAAGGAGCGCTCGACGATCTCCAGCGTGCGCGGATGCGGCGCCTTGAATCCCAGCAGCGGCCCGCCCCAGAAGTGCGGCTGGTAGGCGCGCCAGAAATCGTAGTTGCGCGGCTTGTCGACGGTGTGGTCGCCGTCCACGTGGTCGATCGCGAAGCAGATCGACACCGCCTGCACGTTGTGCGGCTGCGCTGTGGCCGGCGCGCTCGGTTCGCCCGTGTCGGCCTGGCTTTCGAAGCCGGTCACGTAGTCGCAGCCGGTCAGCGGCAGCAGGTCGCCCAGTTCGGTCGCGTCGATCACGAAGGCGGCCGCGACCGTGATCTCGTCACCCGTGTCGCGATGGCGCAGCGTCACCGCGCGCACCGTGTCGCCCGCCGCGTCGGCCGCGACGGGGCGGTAGGGTTGCAGCACAGTCAGGCGGCCGGCGCCGCGATAGGGCGCGAGCATGGCTTCGAGCACCGCCAGGCCGACGCGCGGCTCGGCGCAGATGCGGCTGACCCAGCCCGCACCCGGATTGAGCTCGTCCCACGCGCGGCTGGCCGCTGTGAGCGGGTAGTGGTCGCGGTAGTAGCGTCGAATGCCGTCGCGCAGCGCGCGATAGCGGCGCGTGACGCCGAACTGCTCGACCCAGCTGTGCTCGTCCGGCGGCACCGCCTGGCTGGTGAGCTGGCCGCCGATCCAGTCGTACTCCTCGCTCAGCACCACCGTGCGGCCGGCCTCGAGTGCGCCCAGCGCGGCGGCAACGCCGCCCAGGCCGCCACCGACCACCAGGATGTCCGTCTTCAGTTCTCGCATGGTTCGTCGTCGTTCCCGTTGATGGTTCAGCGCGGCGCCGGGCCGAGGGTTTCGCCGCGGATCGGTTCGCAGGGCAAGAGGACTTGCTGCGCCGCCTGCGCCGTGCGGCCTTCCACGCGGCGCACAAGCATCGCCGTGGCCTGGCGGCCCATCTCTTCGCGCGGAATGGCAAAGGAGGCGAAGCGCGTGCCGCTCCCCTCCGTGCGGATGTGCGAGCCCAGTGCCACCAGCGACAGATCGGCCGGCAGACCCAGCCCGCGCGCCCTGGCCGCGCGCTCCAGGCGCACCGCGTCGGCCAGCTCGACGCAGAAAGCCGCGGTGGCACCGCTGGCCAGCAGCGCATCGAGCAGGTCGCCGTCCGCAGCCGGCGTCTCTTGCAGTTGCAAGACCAGTTGCATGTCGGCGTCCAGGGCGGCGGTAAAGCCCTGCCAGCGGTCCGCCGTCGATTCCGCCCGGCCGATGGGCCCGAGGTAGGCCAGGCGCCGATGCCCCAGCTCGCGCGCCTGCTGCACCAGCGCGCCGGTGGCGGTCGCGTAGTCGCCGCCCACGAAGGGCACCGGGCCGCCTGCATCCTCCCGCCGGCCGATGGCGACGAATGGATAGTCGCCCGCCATGAGCTGCGCCAGCTCTGCGCGGTCGAAGGTCTTGCCCAGCACGATGCAACCGTCGGCGATGCGCAGCCGGCTTTCCTCGGCGAATATCTTGCGCTGCGCCCCTTCGCCCGCGCCGGTGAGCAGCAGCAAGTCGTAGCCGCGGGCCTGCGCCTCTTCCTCGATGCCGAACAGGAAGGGCAGGAAGAAGTCGGCATGCGCGTTCGGAAATGCCGGCTCGTAGGTGAAGACGCCCAGGATCCGGTTCGACCCCTTGGCCATTCGGCGGGCGATGGGATCGGGTACATAGCCGGTCTCGCGAATGATCTTCTGCACTCGATCGCGGGTTTCCGCCGGGATGCGTGCCAGCGCGTGATCGGCACCGTTGAGCACCAGCGACACGGTGGCCTGGCTCACGCCGGCGAGCTTGGCGATGTCGTGCTGGGTGAGACGGCGAACGGCGGTCATGGGACCTTGCTGATGCGTATTACTAACTTGGTAATGCGCATTATCAACAAAGATTCACATAACGCCAGCTGGCAGAGGGGAGGGATTTCCCGCGGCAAAGGAGCTCGCGCGGTTCACTCAGTCGATTGCCTTTTTCTCAATCGAACGGGTCACAAGTATCGATTGTCCGCGAGCGCTCGAACGCGAAAACTAGAGGCATTCCCGCAAGGCAGATCGCCGGTCGGATGCAACTCAGGAGACGCACGAGATGGAACTTTCATACCCCCTGTGGAGCGACGCTCCCCAACCCGCGCTGCTCGCTTCCCGCGACCGCAAGACCCGCGAACTGATCTTCCCGGCGGTGCCGGATGCCTCGCCCCTGGCGGGCGAGCACGAGACCGTCGCGGTCGATGGCGTCGGCGAGGTCTACAGCTTCACGGTCATCCATCCGGGCAAGAAGAGCGGCGAGACGCCGTATGCGCTCGGCCTCGTCGATTTCACCGGCCCGGTGCGAATCTTCGGACGCCTGAACGGCGAGGCGCGCCCGACCATCGGCGCGAAGTACACCGCACGCCGCGACGAGCAGTTCGGCTACGCGTTCGAGGCCGTCAAGGCCTGAACCCCCGGAGACAGGCATGCAAGACATCTACATCACCGGCGGTGCGATGACGCCCTTCGGACGCCATCCCGGCGTCATGGCGCCCGAACTGGCGCAGCAAGCCATCCTGAAAGCCATGGACGACGCGGGCGTGACGAAGGACGAGATCCAGGCCGTCTACTGCGCCAATGTCCTCGGCGGCATGATCCTCGGGCAGCTGATCGTGCGTGACCTGGGCTTCAAGGGGATCCCGGTCTACAACGTCGAGAACGCATGCGCCAGCGGTGCGACGGGCGTCCACCTGGCCCGCCACGCGCTGCTCGCCCAGCAGTACGACACGGTGCTGGTCTTCGGCATCGAGCAGCTCACGGCCCTGGGCGGCGGCACGATTCCGCTGCAGCGCAACGACCACAAGACTGAGCTCTATGCCAAGGCGGGCATGGTGCTGCCGGCGGTGTACGCGATGCGCGGCACGCGCTTCCTCCATGAGCGCGATGCGACGCCTGCCGACCTGGCGGCGATTGCCGTCAAGAACCGCCGCAACGGCTCGCTCAACGAGTTCGCGCAGCAGCGGACCGAAGTGACGGTCGAGGAAGTGCTGGCCTCGCGCATGATCGCCGACCCGCTGACCCTGCTGCAGTGCTGCCCTTCGCAGGTCGATGGTGCCGCCGCGGTGGTCGTGAGCACGCGTTCGGGCAAGTCACGCAAGCCGGTGAAGGTGCTGTCCTCGGTCGTGGTCTCGGGCATCCGCGAAGAGGCCGACGACGACATCCTCGACGCCGAAATCACCGCACGCGCCGCACGCCAGGCCTATGAACAGGCGGGCCTCGGACCGGAGGACGTGAATGTCGTGGAACTGCACGATGCCTTCACGATTGCCGAACTGCTTTACTACGAGGCGCTTGGCCTCGCTGCGAGAGGCGACGCGGTGTCGCTGCTGAAATCCGGCGCGACGCAGCTCGGGGGCCGGGTGCCGGTCAATCCGAGCGGCGGCCTGCTCGCCAAGGGCCACCCGCTGGGCGCCACCGGCGTTGCGCAGATGGTCGAGATCATGTGGCACCTGCAGGGACGCGCGGGCGCACGCCAGGTGGCGGATGCCAAGGTCGGCCTGACCCAATGCACCGGCGGCGGTATCGCGGGCGTCGACCACGCCGCATCGTCCGTCCATCTGTTGGGGGTGTAGCCATGGCCAACAGATTCGAGCAAGGGCAGGTGGCCGTCGTCACCGGCGCCGCACGCGGGATCGGCTTCGGCATCGCGAAGCGCCTCGCGCAGGAAGGGGCGACCGTCGCGCTGCTGGACCGTGACGCCGCGGCGCTGAAGGACGCCGTCGCCTCGTTGGCAGGCGAAGGCTTCGAGGCGATCGGCGTCACCGTCGACCTGACCGACTCCTCGGCCGTCAACGCGGCGATGGCCGAAGTCATCGGGAAAGCGGGCCGGATCGACTGCCTGGTCAACAACGCCGGCGCCGTGAGGGACATGCGCTTCCTCAAGATGACCGACGAGGACTGGGATCTGGTCATCGATACGAACCTGCGCTCGCAGTTCCTGTGCTGCCGCGCGGCGCTGCCGGGCATGGTGGAGCGTGGGCACGGCCGCATCGTCAATATCTCCTCGCGGGCATGGCTGGGCGGATTCGGCCAGGCCAACTATTCGGCGGCCAAGGGCGGCGTCGTGAGCCTCACGCGGTCGCTCGCGATCGAGTTCGCGGCCAAGGGCGTGACCATCAACGCCGTCGCGCCGGGCATCGTGGACACGCCGCTCTTTCGCAACTTCGCGCCCGAGGTCCAGTCGCGGCTCAAGGAGTCTGTGCCGGTGAAGCGCATCGGCACGGCCGAGGACATCGCGAATGCCGTCGTCTTCTTCCTGGACCCGGCGGCTTCCTATGTGACGGGCCAGACGCTGTATGTGTGCGGCGGCCGCAGTCTTTCCTCTCCGAGCGTGTGAGGTGCCTGCCATGAACGTGCGATTCGAGACCCGAGGCCCGGTCGCTGTCCTGACCATCGACCGGCCGGACGCGTTGAACGCATTGAGCGTGGATGCGCTGCGCGAACTGCGTGCGCATCTGGTCGAGGTGCGCGACCGCAGCGACCTGCGCGTCGCCGTCGTCACCGGCGAGGGCACCCGGGCCTTCTGCGCGGGGGCGGACCTCAAGGGCACGCAGACCTCGCCGGCCGGCTATGCGGAAGCGGTCTTCCAGAGCGCGGAGCGCTCCGCCGATCTGGGCCTCTACATCCGCCTGATGGACCTGACGGACCTGGGCCTCTGGAAGCCCGTCGTGGCGGCGGTGAACGGCCATTGCCTCGGCGCCGGCCTGGAGATCGCCCTGCAGTGCGACCTTCGCTTGGCTTCGTCCAATGCGAGCTTCGGGCTGCCGGAAGCGAAGGTGGGATCCATCCCCGCGGTCTCCGGATTGCATCGACTGTTGAAAGCGGTCCCCGCGGCCCACGCCATGCAGATGGCGCTGACCGGCGAACGGGTCGGCGCGGCCGAGGCGCATCGCATCGGCCTGGTCACGCAAGTGGTCGAGCCGGCCGCGTTGATGGAGCGCGCGCTCGCGCTGGCCGAGACCATCGCGGCCAATGCGCCGCTCGCCGTGCAAGCCATCAAGAAATTGTCTCGGCAGACCTTGCACCTGAGCGATGCCGATGCCCAGCAACTCACCGAGCTGTACTGGGGCGTGCTGCGAGATACCCACGACCGCCTGGAAGGCCGCAAGGCCTTCGCCGAGAAACGAAGCCCGAACTACCTAGGGCGCTGAACAGCCTTACTGGAGACAAGCATGAACACCCCACCGAACCGGCGTCTCGCCATCCTCATGACCGCGGCGTCGATGGCCGCCGCGCTCGCCGCGCCCGCCATGGCGCAAACGGCGTTCCCCAAGCAGAAGCCGATCACGCTCGTCGTGCCTTTCGCCACCGGCGGCGGCAACGACATCCTCGCCCGCGCCATCGCGCCCAGGATGGGCCAACTGCTCGGGCAGACGGTGATCGTCGACAACCGGCCGGGCGCCGGCGGCAACCTGGGGACCGATCTGGTCGCGCATGCCGCGCCGGACGGCTACACCATCGTCATCGCGTCGAGCCAGGTGACGATGAACCCCTTCCTCGACATGAAGGTGCCGTTCCGCATCGAGAAGGATTTCGAGCCCGTGGGCCTGCTGGCGTCCGTGCCGCTGGTGCTGGTCGCGAACATGCAGGAGCCGTACAAGAACCTGCAGGAGTTCATCGCGTACGCGAAGGCGAACCCGGGCAAGCTCAACTACAGCAGCCCCGGCAATGGCACGCCGCAGCACATGGCGGGCGAGGTCTTCGCCAAGCTCACCAGGACGGAGCTGATGCATGTGCCCTACCGGGGCACCGGCCCGTCGGTGACCGACCTGATCGCCGGCCAGGTGCAGATCTCGTTCGCGACCTATGCGTCCGTGGCGCAGCACATGCAGGCCGGGAAGCTGCGCGCGCTCGGCGTCGCGGGTCAGAAGCGCACATCCCTCATGCCGAATCTGCCGACCTTCGGCGACGCCGGCATCAAGGGCTACGACGCCAGCCTGTGGTACAGCCTGCTGGCACCGGCAAAGACGCCCGCGGCGGTCGTGAGCAAGCTGAACGAGGCGATGGTGGGCGCGCTCGGCGATCCCGCCGTGGCCAGGCAACTCGCGCAGCAGGGATTCGAAACGCAAAGCTCCACGCCGGCCGAGCTGAAGACCTACATCGCGGAAGAGATGAAGCGCTGGCAGCGCGTCATCACCGAGAACAACATCAAGGTGACGCCGTGACCGCCCCGGGTTTTGCAGACGCGCCCGGCGGGGCCGACAACCCGCTGCTGGACTACCTCGGCATCGAACTGGTGGATGTTGCAGCGGGCCACGCGACCTTCCGGATCGACGTCGACCAGCGCCATCTCAACCGGCAGGGCAGCCTGCAGGGCGGCGTCGCCGCGACGCTGCTGGATGCCGCCTGCGGCTATGCCGGGCTTGCCGCCCATGAAGGCGACGCGCTCGGCAACGCCGTGACGGTGATGCTGAACATCAGCTACATCCGCAAGGTCGGCATCGGCCGCCTTCGCTGCATCGGAAACGTCACGAAGATGGGTCGAACGATGTATTTCTCGTCGGGCGAACTCCTCACCGACGCGGGCGACCTGGTGGCGACCGCGCAGGGCGTGTTCAAGCGCAACGCAAAACCATCCGGAGGCTAGCCATGCTGCGCAATGCATTGGACGGATTGACGGTCGTCGACTTCACGCAGATCGGCGCGGGCCCGACCTGCACCATGCTGATGGCCGACATGGGTGCCCGGGTCATCAAGGTCGAATCGCCGGACGGCGAACTCGGCCGCGGCCTCGGGCCGGGTTGGGTCGGAGACGACTCTGCGCTGTTCCATGGATTCAACCGGAACAAGCTGGGCATATCGCTCGACCTGAAGACGACGGGCGGAGCGGCAGTCGCCAGGCGGCTCATCGCCGATGCGGACATCGTCGTCGAGAGCATGAGGCCGGGCGTGATGTCTCGCCTGGGCCTGGGCTTCGAGGCGCTCTCCGGGATCCATCCCGCGCTCATCTACTGCTCCATCTCGGCCTACGGCCAGACGGGACCGTACGCCGACCGCGCCGGCGTCGACGGCATCGTGCAGGCCGACTCGGGCCTCATGAGCCTGATCGGCCTCGAAGGCGCCGAGCCCTGCAAGGTGCAGGCCCCCGTCGTCGACGTGATGACCGGGTACGTGGCGGTCATGGCCGTGCTGGCCAAGCTCACGCAGTGCGCGCGGGACGGGCAGGGCGGGCAGCTCGACGTGAACCTGCTGAACGCCGCATTGGCGCTGCAGCAATCGTCCATCACGAGCTTCTTCGCCGATGGCGAGCTGCCCGTGCGCGTGGGCAGCGCGGCGCCTTACTCGGCGCCGAACCAGGCTTTCGAGACGCGCGACGGGTGGGTGATGATCGCCGCGTACATGCCCGATCGGTGGACGCGGCTGTGCGCGCTGCTGGGCATTCCGCAGATGGCCACCGACCCGAGATTCGCCACCTCGCCCTTGCGGGTCGCCAACCGCCACGCCATGGTCGCGATCCTCACGGAGCTGCTGAAGACCCGAACGACCGAAGAGTGGTTGCCGGTGCTCCGCGCGGGCGACATTCTCTGTTCGCGCGTGGCGACCTACGAGGACGTCGCCCGGCATCCGCAGCTCAGGTCCAACGGCATGCTGGCCGAGGTCGAGCATCCCGAGCACGGCACGATCCGCATGCCGGGCTTCCCGGTCGACAGCGCCCAGGCCAACGCACGCCCGCACCGGGCCGCCCCTTCGTGCGGACAGGACACGCGGCAGGTGCTGCGCGAATCGGGCTTCGACGATGCCGAGATCGAAGAGCTGCTGCGCGCCAAGGCGGTCCACAGCGCGGCGTTCGATCTCGCGCCGCGCTGACAGCTCAGCCCTGTTCGAACTGGTCCAGCAGCCAGAGACGGAAGGTCTTCATGCTGGCCGCTTCCTCCCGGTGGCTCGGCGTCAGGAGGTAGTAGGTGAACTCGCCCATGTCGAGGGTCTTCTTGAACGGCATGACGAGCCGGCCTTCGCGCAAGTCCTTCTCCACGAGGAATAACTGGGCCATCGCGAGACCCTGGCCTTCGACCGCCGCGGCGTAGCTCATCGCGGAGCTTTCGTAGGTCATCCCTGCGCGCGCGTCGAAATGGCTGTCGATGCCGGCCGCTTCCAGCCAGAAGCTCCAATCGTCGAGCCGTGCGATGGAGTGGAGCAGCGTGTGGTGCGCGAGATCCGCCGGCCGCTTCAGCTTCGGGCCCGCCTTGATCAACGCAGGACTTGCGACCGGGGCCAGGATGTTCGAGACCAGCCGATAGCAGTTGACGCCCGGCCAGCTGCCGTCGCCCAGGCGAATCGCGCCGTCGATGTCTTCCTTGCGGAAGTCCACAGGTTCGAGGGAAGCCTTCAGGAGAACCTCGATATCCGGATGCGCGGCGTGAAAGCCCGACAGCCGGGGAATGAGCCACCGCATCGCAAAGGTCGTGTAGGCGCGGATCTTCAGCTGCTTGCGCAGCCCGCGGCGCTTGAGCCTTCGCGTCGCGTCGCGAAGTGCGTCGAGCGCGCGCGTCACCGCGCGGTAGTAGTCGCCGCCCTGGCGCGTCAGCGAAATCTGGCGATGGCCGCGGTTCAGGAGTTGCAGGCCGAGCGTTTCTTCGAGTCCCTTGATCTGCCGGCTGACCGCGCCGGGCGTGACGTTGAGTTCATCGGCCGCGAGCGTGACGCTCATGTGGCGGGCGGCGGCCTCGAATGCGCGGATGGCATTGAGGGGAGGGAGGCGATCCATGGCGGGCAAACATAGACATTGGTTGAGAAAGCCTCAATCATGGTATGCCCGGATTCAGTTCGGGCGACCCCTCTCGAGGGATCGGCCGCCGGGCTTCGCTCGGCGCAGGTGTGCCAGCAGTTCCTCGCGAACCACGCCCGTGATGTGGCTGCGCCGGCCGCTCTCCAGCATGCCCAGTCGACGTGCCACCGGCCGGCCGGGCAGCTGCAGCACGCGCAGCCCGGGGTCGCTTTCCCAATCGAAGTTCTTGAGCAGCGGCGCCATGGTGAAGCCGACGTTCTTTCGCACCAGTTCGATGATCGAGAGCAGCGAATTGAGCTCCAGGAACTCCCTGGGAACCAGTTGCAGCCGGCGCAGGATCCGGTCGATGCGCGCACCCGTCGGCGTGCGCCGGTCGAAGCGGATGAAGGGATGGTTTGCGAACAAGCCCGCAATGGGAGCGTCGAGCGCGGCGATGCTCGAATTCGCGATGACGGTAAGCGTCTCTTCGTAGCAGGGCGTCCAGAGCAAGCCGGGCTTGTCGGGCCATGGGCGCTCGACGACCACCGCGGCGTCGAGTTCGCCGCTCATCACGTCCTCCGCCAGTCGCGACTGCTCCCGGACCCTGAGCTCGACCTCGAGGTTGGGATGGAGCAATTTGAGCGTCGCCAGCGTGCTGGAGAGCAATCCCATGGCCGAGATCAGCGAGCCGAGCTTGATGGTGCCGGCGATCTGACGCTGGTCCTGCAGATCGCGCCGCATCGATTCGTACTGCGCCAGCAGCTCTTCGGCGCGCGGCAGCAGCAGATGGCCCGCGGGGCTCAGCGTCATGGTGCGGCCAGTTTTGTCGAAGAGCGTTTTCTTCAGCTCCGCCTCCAGCGCGCGCATCTGCTGGCCGACGGCGGCCTGCGTCAATGCGACCTGATCGGCCGCCGCGGCAAAGGAACCGCCGCGCGCTGCGGCCACGAAAGTGCGAAGAAAACGGATGGTGCTCATGGCATCGGTGCGGATGAAGACAGCTTCAAAGATAAATAATTTCTTTATTGATGCTAAATGATTTTTAAATTTATCTTTTTCTGTTCTTGCAAAACAATTCATCCACTCGCTACCGGCTCCCGGCGACAAGCGAATGACGAAGTGATTCAAGCAACATGACAACCTCCCCATACTTTCCCCTTGTCGATGTTTCCGGCACGCCGCATGCGCGCGGCGTGCAGCATGGCCGCGCCGTGCCTGAACGCGTGGCACGCAGCATCGCGCTCTACAAGTCGCAGCTCGGCAAGCGCGGCGTCGACGAGGCCACGCTGCGGCGTCTCGCGCAATCGATGGCCCAGGTCATCGAGGCCTATGACCTTGGCTATCTCGAGGAACTGCGCGGCATCGCCGAAGGCGCGGGTGCAACGCTGGAGGACGTCATCACGATCAACTGCCGCACCGAGATGATGTTCGGCCACGCCGACCTCCAGCAGTCGCTCGAAGCACCGGCCAAGGCCCCGTCGTCGGAAGACGGCGACTGCACCGGCCTGCTCGTGCTGCCCGGTCGCTCGGCCACCGGCCGCCTCATGCATGCCCACAACTGGGACTGGCGCGAAGAATGCGTGGACTCCGGCATCGTGCTGCGCATCCGCCGGGAAGACGGCCCCGACATCCTGACCTTCACCGAGGCCGGCGCGCTCGCGCGCCATGGCTTCAACGCCAATGGCGTCTCGCTGACCGGCAACTCCCTCTCCAGCGACGAAGACTTCCGCAAGGGCGCCGGTGTGCCGCTGGTGCTGCTGCGCCGTCGCGTGCTCGAAGCCGCCAACCTGGCGCAGGCCATGCGTGCGATCTGGGACTCGCGGCGCTACTGCGCCAACAACATGATCCTGGCGCAGGCCGATGCCGGCGACGGCGCCGGCATGAGCCTCGAAACCTCGCCGGGCGAGATCTTCTGGGTCATGCCCGAGGACGACCTGCTGGTGCACACCAACCACTGGCTCTGCCCGGCCGCGCGCGTCAAGCTGCGCGATCCGTACATGGGCGAGCGGGTCGACAGCCTCTATCGCCAGCACCGGGTCGAGAACGCGCTGCGCCGCGTCTCGGGCCCGATCGGCTGGGACCATGTGAAGGCGATCCTCGCCGATGAATTCGGCAAGCCCGACGGTGTGCTGCGCTCGCCCAAGGCCGCGAGCTTCGACAGCATCTCCGCCACCGTGGCGACCACCCTGATCGATGCCGGCAACAAGATGATGTGGATCGCGCGCAAGCCTTACGAGGCACGCAACTTCCAGGAATACACGCTGTAGCCCGTCGACGGCGTACATCCATTCGCACCTGCACAACTTCCAATGCACGAAACTCCCGAAGCTTCTTCCGTCCATGCCGAACAGCGGGCACGCGCCATCTACGACCTGGGCCCCAGCACCATCTACGCTTCGCGCAGCGATCCGCGCTTCTCGTACTGCACCTACGTGCCGCACCACATCGGCAGCGCCGGCACGCGGCCCATGCAACTGGTCGTCGTGATGCACGGCACCGGCCGCGCCTTCGTCAACTACCGCGAGGCCTTCAGCGGCTTTGCCAAGTGGAACGACTGCATCGTGCTGTGCCCGCTGTTCCCGGTCGGCGTGCGCGGCGACGGCAACCGCGACGGCTTCAAGCAGCTGATCGAGGCCGACATCCGATACGACCGGATCCTGCTCGACATGGTGGCCGAGGTGGGCGAGAAGTTCGACTGCGACTTCAGCCGCTTCGCGCTCTTCGGGTACTCGGGCGGCGGGCAGTTCGCCAACCGCTTCGCGCTGCTGCACCCGGAGCGCCTGTGGGCCGTGTCCATCGGCGCACCCGGTTCGGTGACGCAGATCGATCCGCAGCAGGGCTGGTGGGTCGGCACGCAGGATTTCGACACCCGGTTCGGCAAGCCGCTCGACCTCGAGGCGCTGCGCCGCGTGCCGGTCCACATGGTGGCCGGCAAGGCCGACATCGAGACCTGGGAGATCACCCACAGGCCCGGCGGCAAGCACTTCATGCCGGGCGCCAACGACGCGGGCCCCACGCGGCCCGAGCGGCTGGAAACCCTGCGCCGCTCCTTCGAAGCGGCCGGCGTGGATGTTGTCTTCGACCTGCTGGACAACGTGCCGCACAACGGCCTGGCCTGCGTCGGGCGTGTGCAGGACTTCTTCGCCCGCGCGCTGCGCGAGCTTCGCGCCGCGCCGTCCCCGTCGCCAGCATCGCCAGCGTCGATCCCGGGCTGAGCACGCGCAAGGAGACAGGCCCATGTTCCGTTTTGCTGCGGCCCGCATCGCGATGGCGATTCCCACACTGCTCATCGTGGCCGTGTCGGTTTTCGTCCTGATACGGCTCATTCCCGGCGACCCTGCGCAGCTGCTGCTCGGCGACCTGGCGACGCCCGCCAGCCTCGCAGACCTGCGCGCCCGCCTGGGTCTGGACCGCTCGGTGCCGGCCCAGTTCGGCATCTGGTTCGCACGTGTGCTGCAGGGCGACCTCGGCACGTCGATCAACAGCGGCCAGGACGTGCTGTCGCTGGTGGCCGAACGCTTCCTCATCAGCGGCCGCATCGTGCTGGCCGCAGTGGTGCTGGCCGCGCTGGTGGCGGTGCCTGCCGGCATGATCGCCGCCTGGAAGCAGAACCGCGCACCCGACCTGCTGCTGGTCGGCTCGGCCACGCTGCTGGTGTCGATCCCGACCTTCTGGCTCGGCCTGCTGCTGTTGCTGCTGTTCGGCCTCAAGCTGGGCTGGCTGCCGGTGGTGGGCTACGTGTCGCTCGCCGAAGACTGGCGGGCCGGCCTGCTTTACCTGGTGCTGCCGGTGCTCACGCTTTTCCTGCACGAGATCGGTGTGCTGATGCGCATGGCGCGCGCCAGCACGCTCGAGGTGCTGCGCCTCGACTACATCACCCACGCGCGCGCCAAGGGCCTGTCGGAGCGTGCGGTGCTGATGCGCCATGCCTTCAAGAACGCATTCGGCCCGACCTGGACGCTGATCGGGCTCGTGCTCGGCAACCTGCTCGGCGGCATCGCGGTGGTCGAGACGGTGTTCACCATTCCCGGCCTGGGCCGGCTGCTGGTGGACGCGATCTTCGCGCGCGACTACCCGGTGATCCAGGGCTGCCTGCTGTTCGTGGCCGCGGTCTACGTGGCGGTGAACCTCGTCATCGACCTTTGCTACCCGATCTTCGACCCACGGGTGGCCGTCGAATGAAATTCCGCAAGCAACGCATTCCCCTCAATGCCCTGGTGGGCATCCTGATCGTCGGCGCCGTCGCGCTGGCGGCGGTGTTGAGCCAGTTCTGGACGCCGCACGATCCGCTGCGGATCAACTTCGGTTCTCGTCTCAGGCTGCCCGGCGGCAGCTACCTGCTGGGCACCGACGAATTCGGCCGCGACGAGCTCTCGCGCCTCATGGCCGGCGCCTCGACCAGCGTCTGGATCAGCCTGCTGACGGTGAGCTTCTCCATCGTCGCGGGCAGCATCGTCGGCGTGCTGACCGGCTTCCTGCGCGGCTGGACCGACCGCATCGTGATGGCCTTCAACAATGCGCTGCTGGCCTTCCCCGGCCTGCTGCTGGCGCTCGGCCTGCTCGCGGTGGTCGGCGCCAACCAGTACGGCATCATCCTCGCGCTGGGCCTGGCCTACACGCCCGCGGTCACCCGCATCGTGCGCGGCACGGTGCTGTCGCTGCGCGAGAAGGAGTTCATCGAATCCTCGCGCGTGCTCGGCAACTCCGAGCTCTACACCATGTTCCGGCACGTGCTGCCCAACTGCACGGCGCCGCTGACGGTGCTGGCGACCTCGATGTTCGGCTGGGTGATCCTGGCCGAGAGCGCGCTCTCGTTCCTGGGTCTCGGCGTGCCGCCGCCGGCGCCCACCTGGGGCAACATGCTCTCGTCGGCGCGGCCCTTCATGGCGCAGGCCAGCCATCTTTCGATTCTTCCGGGCCTGTGCATTGCGCTGACGCTGCTCGGCATCAACCTGCTGGGCGACGCGGTGCGCGACTGGCTCGATCCGCGCATGAAAGGCGTGCAATGACGACGACACCCCTGGTCAGCGTGGAGGGCCTCACGCTCGCCGTCGGCGCGGGCGGCCGCGAGATCGTGCGCCAGGTCTCGTTCGACATCGCGCCCGGCGAAATGGTCGGCATCGTCGGCGAATCAGGCAGCGGCAAGACGCAGGCCGCGCGCGCCATCATGGGCCTCACGCCGCCGCCGCTGGTGCGCACCGCGGGCCGCATCCTCTTCGAGGGCGAAGACCTTGCGCAGGCAAGGCCGCAGCGGCTGCGCGAGCTGCGTGGCCTGCGGGTCGGCATGGTGTTCCAGGAGCCCATGACCTCGCTCAACCCGTCGATGACCATCGGCCGCCAGCTCGGCGAGGCGCTGGCGCTGCACCGGCGCGAGCTGCCGCCCGATGCGCGGCGCGCGCTGATCCTCGACATGCTCGCGCGCGTCGGCATCCGCGATCCGCAGGCCGCACTCGGTGCGTGGCCGCACGAGTTCTCGGGCGGCATGCGCCAGCGGATGATGCTGGCCTCGGTGATGCTGCTGCAGCCCGCGCTGCTGATCGCCGATGAGCCCACCACCGCGCTCGACGCGGTGGTGCAGCGCGACGTGCTGGAGCTGATGGTCGGCCTCACGCGCGAGCATCGCACCGCCGTGCTGATGATCAGCCACGACCTGCCGATGGTGGCCCGCTTCACCCAGCGCGTGGTCGTCATGCGGCACGGCGAAGTGAAGGAGGTCGGCAACACCGACGACCTGCTTGCGCGCCCGCAACACCCGTACACGCGCGAGCTGCTCGAGGCCATGCCGCGGCGCCTGCCCGCGCGGCCGGTGGCGCAGGAGGCGCCGGTGGTCGAGGTGCGCAACCTCGTCGTCGACTATCCCGGCCATCGCCGGCTCTTCGCCAAGGCGCAAGCCAAGCGCGCGCTGCATGGCATCGACCTGGTGGTGCGTCCGCGTGAAGTGGTGGCGGTCGTCGGCGGCTCGGGCTCGGGCAAGACCACGCTGGGCCGCGCCATTGCCGGGCTGCTGCGGCCCAGCAGCGGCGAGATTCTGTTCCGTGGCCGGCCGATCGCGCGCTCGGACCCCCAGTGGTTCGACTACCGGCTGCAGTGCCAGATGGTTTTCCAGGATCCGTACGCCTCGCTCGACCCGCGCATGACCATCGGCCAGCTGGTGGGCGAGGGCCTGCGGCTGCTGCGGAACATGTCTGCCGCCGACAAGGCGCGACGCGTGCAGGAAGTGCTTGACGAGGTGGGCCTCGGATCGGACTTCGCACCACGTCATGCGCACGAGCTTTCGGGTGGCCAGCGGCAACGCGTTGCGATCGCGCGCGCGGTCGTGCGCCGGCCCGGATTCGTGATCGCCGACGAGCCGGTCTCGGCGCTCGACGTCACGGTGCGCGCGCAGGTGCTCGCACTGTTTGCCGAACTGCAGAAGCGCCACGGCTTCTCCTGCCTCTTCATCAGCCACGATCTCGGCGTGGTGGAGCAGGTGGCCGACCGGGTGATCGTGATGCAGGACGGACGCGTCGTCGAGCAGGGCTCGCGCGACGCGGTGTTCGACCACCCGCAGCAGGACTACACGCGCAAGCTGCTCTCGGCCATTCCGGCACTCGAATCCACCGACAGCGGTGGCGTGCGGCTGCGCTGGCGCTTCGGTGCCGCCGTTGCGGCCTGAGAACCCTTTTCCATACTGATCTCGCAGGAGTACGCCACCATGTCCCGTCTTCTCATCCGTCTCGCTGTCATCGGCGGCGCATCCATTGCCTGCGCCGCGGCCTTCGCCCAGACCTCCGTGACGGTCGCGCAGCCGGCCGACATCCGCTCTACCAACCCCGGCGTCAACCGCGACAACACCACCGACGGCATCGTGCTGCACATGGTCGAGGGGCTGGTGGGCTACCGCCAGGACGGCAGCGTGGGCCCGCTGCTCGCGCAGTCGGTGGAGATGTCGACGGACGGGCTGACCTACACCTTCCGCCTGCGCAAGGGCGTGAAGTTCCACAACGACGCTGCGCTCACCTCGGCCGACGTGGACTGGAGCTGGAAGCGCTACATGGACCCGAAGACGGACTGGCGCTGCCTCAGCGAGTTCGACGGCCGCGGCGGCCTCAAGGTGGTCGAAACCTCGACGCCCGACGCCGCCACCTTCGTCATGAAGATCAACAAGCCCTCGGCGATCTTTCTCGACACGCTGTCGCGCACCGATTGCGGCATGACGGCCATTCTTCACCGCAGCTCGGTCAAGGCCGACGGCAGCTGGGACAAGCCGGTGGGCACCGGCCCCTTCAAGTTCGGCGAATGGAAGCGCGGCGAGTACGTCACCGTCACGGCCTTCAAGGGCTACACCTCGCCGCCGGGCAGCAAGGCCGACGGCTACGTGGGCCTGAAGGCGCCGCTGGTGGACACGGTGCGCTTCCTGGTCGTGCCCGATGGGTCCACCGCCACCGCGGGCTTGAAGTCCGGCGCCATCGATGCGAGCCAGATCACCCCGAGCGACGTGCAGGAACTCAAGACCGACAGCAAGCTCGCCGTGCAGACGCCCGGCCAGGCCACCAAGAACGCGCTGCTGATCCAGACCCGCGACCCGTTGCTGAAGAACGAGAAACTGCGCCAGGCCATCGCGGCCTCGTTCGACATGGAGCAGATCGTCGCCGCGGCTTCCGAGGGCCTTGGTTCGGTCAACAACTCGGCGATCCACAAGGGGTCGGCCTTCTACGACGCGGCGCAGAAGAAGGGCTACCGCTACGACCCGGTGCTGGCGGCGAAGCTGCTGCGCGAAGCAGGCTACAAGGGCGAGAAGATCACCATCCAGACCAACAAGCGCGCCCACGTGCCGAGCTACACCGTGGCGGTGCTCGCGCAGGCCATGATGCAGTCCGTCGGCATCAATGCGCAGCTCGAAGTGCTGGAGTGGGCCACGCAGCTCGACCGCTACAACAGCGGCAACTACCAGATCAGCTCATTCACCTATTCGTCGCGCCTCGATCCGGCGCTGAGCTACGAGCAGTTCGCGGGCCCCAAGGACAAGCAGTCGCGCAAGGTCTGGGAAGACCCGCAGGCCCTCAAGCTGATCGACGAGAGCTTTGCGGAAGCCGACCCGAAGAAACGCCAGGCGCTGTTCGATCAGATCCACGCGCAGATGATCCGGCAGGTGCCGCTCATCATGTTGTTCAACGGCCTCGATGCCTGGGCGGTGCGCAAGCGCATCAGCGGCTTCTCGGTCTGGGAAGGCAAGCCGCGCCTGTGGGGCGTGTCGGTTGCCGCGAGCGTATCGAAGTCCAGCTGACCAGGGGTTGGCAGGTCAGTGATCCAGCGCCACCTGGTCCAGCGGGACACCACACATCTCGGCCAGCGCCGCGACCACGATGGCGTGGTCTTCGCGCTGCGGTGCACCTGAAACCGTGACGACGCCGATGCAACCCACACCCTCTACCCGAATCGGAAACGCGCCTCCGTGGGTGGCGAAGTCGCGCACCGGCAGGCCCATCTTCTGCTCCAGCGACAGGCCCTCCAGTTCCAGGGACCGCCCCACGGCGTAGGAGCTGTGCTGCAGCAGCTCGACCGTGCTGCGCTTGCGTCGCGCCCAGTCGGCGTTTTCCGGCGTCGTGCCCCGCATCGCGTGGAAGAAGACCGTCTCCCGCATCAGCCGCACCTCGATGGCCAACGCGAGGCTGCGCGACTCGCACAGGGTTCTGATCCGTGTCCCCAGTTCCCAGGCCGTGTCGTTGTCGAAGCGGGCGAAGCACAGGCGGCGCTCCTGCTCGGCCATGCGCTCGATGTCCTGTTCGGTGCCCATGAATATCCTCCTCAGGCGTCCACGCCGCATGCCACCGACAGGTAGCGTTTCATGCGCAGCACGGCGAGTTCCGGGTCGGCCAGGACACCGCAGGCGTCGGCCAGTTCGAACACCTTCGCGAAGTGCGCCACGCCGCGTGCCGACTGCAGTCCACCGGCCATCGAGAAGTGGTTCTGGTGGCCATTGAGCCAGGCCAGGAACACGACGCCGGCCTTGTAGTGGCGCGTCGGTGCGCGGAAGATCTCGCGCGACAGCGCCACCGTCGGATCGAGCAGTTCGCGAAAGCGCTCCGTGCGTCCTGCCGCAAGTTCGCCGAGCGCCGCCGCGGCCACCGGCGCGATCGGGTCGAAGATGCCGAGCAGTCCGTGCGAATAGCCGTTTTCGTCGCCGGCCATCAACTCGGCATAGTTGAAGTCGTCGCCCGTGTACATCTTGACGCTCGCCGGCAGGCGACGCCGCAGTTCGAGTTCCCACTTGGCGTCGAGCAGCGAGACCTTGATGCCTTCGACCTTGGCTGCGTTGTCGGCAATCAGCAGGGCCACCGTGTCGAGGGCCTTCGCGAGATCGGTCGAGCCCCAATAACCGCGCAGCGCGGCGTCGAACATCTCGCCGAGCCAGTGCAGCACCACCGGCTTCGAGGTGTCGCGCAGCAGCCGGCCGTACAGCGCCAGATAGTCGTCGGGCCCCTTCGCGGCCTTCGCAAGCGCGCGGCTGGCCATCAGGATCACGCGCCCGCCCTCGGCCTCTACGACGCCGAGCTGCTCGCGGTACGCGGCCTCGATCTGCGCCAGCGTCACCTCGGGTCCGGCCGCCAGCTGGTCGGTGCCCACGCCGCAGGCCAGATCGCCATCCACGGTGCGGGCATGGCGCAGGCTGCGCTGGATCAGCTCGCGCGCCACCGGCCAATCCACGCCCATGCCACGCTGCGCCGTGTCCATGGCCTCGGCGACCTTGAAGCCCAGCTTGTACAGATGCTCGCGAAAGGCCAGCGTGGCTTGCCAGTCGACGACCGGCGAAGCATCCCACGGGTCGGCAGTGGCCAGCGGATCGATCACGATGTGGGCGGCGGCGTAAACGGTGCGGTTGAACGGCACGCGCTGCCCTTGCGGGCGAATCGGCTGCGCCTTCAGCGCCAGGGTCTTCAGGCTGCCGTCGGCTTGGGGGAGTCGGATCTGCATGGTGTTCTCCAGTCGGTTGGCGGCTGTCTCAAGGGATCAGCCCGAGGATGTGGTCGGCCGCCTTCTCGGCGACCATGATGGTGGGAGCGTTGGTGTTGCACGAAGGCACGAAGGGCATCACCGAGGCGTCGACGACGCGCAGGCCGTCGAGGCCGATCAGGCGCAGGTCGGATGTCACGACACTGTCCGGATCGGTCGCCGGGCCCATGCGGCAGGTGCCCACCGGATGGTGGTCGGTCTTGGCATTGGCACAGGCGTAGTCGAACAGCTCGGCGTCGGTGTTCAGCTTCGAGCCGGGCAGGACCTCGTTCTGCACGTAGCGCTTCAGCGCCGGCTGGCTCATGATCTCGCGCGCCAGGCGAAGGCCCTTGATGGCCATCTCGCGGTCGTGCGGGTCGGACCAGTAGTTCGGGTCGAGCAGCGGTGCCGCCGCCGGGTCGCGACCGGCCAGACGCACGGTGCCGCGCGACTTCGGCCGCAGGTAGGCGGTGTTCAGCGTCACGCCGGCATTGCGCAGCTTGGCCATGCCGGCCTCGATGCCCGAACCGAGGCCGAGGTGGAACTGGATGTCGGGCGAGCGCGCCCCGTTCGCGCGATCGGCATACCAGAAGCCTCCGGTCTCGAACAGGCTGGAAGCCACCGGGCCCTTCTTCAACAGCAGGTACTGGATGCCGGCCCAGGCGGCATGGTGCGGCTTGTTGTACTTGTCGTAGGTGTGGTCGCCGGTGCACTCGGCGATCACGAACAGGTCCAGGTGGTCCTGCAGGTTCGAGCCGACGCCGGCGAGGTCATGCACCACGTCGACGCCGACCGAACGCAGGTGCTCGGCCGGCCCGATGCCCGACTGCATCAGCAGCTTCGGCGAGCCGATCGCACCCGACGACACGATGACCTCGCGGCTGGCGCGCACGACGCTCGGCGTGCGGCTGCCGCCGCTGACAACCTCCACGCCGACTGCCCGGCCGCGCTCGACGAGCACGCGCAGCGCTTGCGACTGCAGCTTGATCGTCAGGTTGGGCCGCTCACGCACCGGATCGATGAAGCCGATCGACGCCGACGAACGGCGTGCGTTCAGCTGGGTGAGCTGGTAGTAGCCCAGTCCTTCCTGGTGAGCACCGTTGAAGTCGGCGTTGAACGGAATGCCCAGCTCCTGCCCGGCCTGGAAGAAGGCCTCGCAGATCGGCAGCGGGCTGATCGGGTTCGACACGCCGAGCGGGCCGCCATAGGCGTGGTACTCGTTGGCGAAGCGCTGGTTGTTCTCGGAGCGCTTGAAATACGGCAGCACGTCGCGGTACGACCAGCCGGTCGCGCCAGCGGCGCTGGCCCATTCGTCGTAGTCGGCCGGTACGCCGCGCGTGTAGAGCTGGGCATTGATCGACGAGCCGCCTCCGATCACCTTGGCCTGGGTGAAGCGCAGCACGCGGTTGTTCAGGTGCCTTTGCGGCACGGTCTGCCAGCCCCACGAGCCGATACCCTTGGTCATCTTCGCGAAGCCTGCCGGCCAGTGGAACAGCGGGTGCCAGTCGGAGCCGCCGGCCTCGAGCAGCAGCACCTTGACCGATGGGTCGGCGCTGAGGCGGTTGGCGAGCACGCAGCCGGCCGAGCCGCCGCCGGTGATGATGTAGTCGTAGGTTTCCATGGTCAGGTCACAAGCGGGGAATCGACAGCGCGCCGTCGACGTTGATCACGGAGCCGGTCGAGAAGGCGAGGCGGCCCCCGGCCAGCGCCGAGACCACGCGCGCCACGTCCTCGGGGTAGCCCCAGCGTCCCATCGGCACCAGGCCGTCGGCGATGAGCTGGTCGTACTTGCCGGACACGCCTTCGGTCATCGGGGTCCGGATCACGCCGGGGCGGACATCGAAGACCGCGATGCCCAGCGGCGCCAGCCGAAGCGCGAACAACTTGGCCAGCATGCCCAGACCGGCCTTCGACAGGCAGTATTCGCCGCGCTCGATCGAGGCCAGGCTGGCGCTGACGGAGGACACCGTGACGATCGAACGAGGGCCCGATGCCGGCGTTGCCGCCATCTGCCGCGCGACCGCCTGCGTGAAGAAGAAGGTGCCCCGCAGGTTGGTGTCGAGCACCTTGTCGTAAGCCTCGGGCGTGACGTCGAGAAGGTCGCCGCGGCGGGGCGAGCCGATGCCGGCGTTGTTCACCAGGCACGCGATGCCGCCGCCCCAGGCCATGACCGCATCGATCACGCGGGCGTGGTCCGCCAGGTCGGACAGGTCGCTGCGGAACCCGAGTGCGCGGGCACCTGTATTCTCGATCGCAGCGAGGGCTTCGCCGTCGTCGTCCATCGCAGTGATCGCCACGTCGAAGCCGTCGCGCGCAAGTTCGGCGGCAATGCCGGCGCCGATGCCGCGGCTGCCGCCGGTTACGAGGGCGACCGGGCGGGGGAGGGTCGAAGAGGGGCTCACGACAGGATCTCCTTCAGGTTCGTTCTCAGGTGCCGGCCGACCCGCAACGCCTGCGCCGCAACCGTCAGCGCCGGGTTCACCGCCGCCGACGAGGGGAAGAAGCCTGCGTCGACCACGTAGAGGTTGTCGTGGTCCCAGGCCTTGCACAGCGGGTCGAGCGCCGAGGTGGCCGGATCGGCGCCGAAGCGCACCGTGCCGCACTGGTGCGACACCACTTCGGTGCCGAAGCTCTTGGCGAGCACCATCGGGTAGCCGGTGGCACGCAGGACCTGGCGGCACTTGTCCACCCAGCGCCGATGCGCCGCGAGATTCGTCCGGTGCCAGTGCAGGTTGATCGCGCCATCGGATCGCACGCTGATGCGGCTCGCAGGATGCGGCAGGTCCTCGCTCTGGGCATACCAGTCGACGCTGTGTTGCGCCAGCAGGCTGCGCACGAACTTCGGCACCGAAGGCAGCGGCCCGCGCAGCATCGGCTCGCGGATCTTGCCGAGCAGCTGCAGGCTGCCGAGCGGGGTGTCGCCGGCGCGTTCGCCGAAGTAGAAGTCGTGCACTGCGAGCGTCTTGGGAAAGCGTGTCGGATTGCGCTTGAAAGGGTGTACCGCCATCAGGGCCGTGGTGTTGTGGGTCATGTAATGGCGCCCGACCACGTCGCTGCTGTTGGCCAGGCCGCGTGGATGGTGCACATTGGCCGAACGCAGCAACAGCGCGGCGGAGTTGATCGCGCCTGCGCTGAGCACGAACAGGCCCGCGGTGATGCGGCGCCGCACGCCGCCCTCGACGACTTCGACCGCGACGATGCGCCGGCCACTGTCGTCGGTGATCAGGCGCTCGACCTGGACACCGGCGCGCAATTCGACATTGCGCTGCGCCAGCGCCGGGCGGATCAGCCGGATCTCGGCATCGCCCTTGGCGTCGATCTTGCACGGCAGCGCATCGCAGTTCGCACAGCGCTGGCAACGGCCACCGGGGCCGAAGTCGATCGCACTCGGCATCGGAAAGGGCTTCAGCCCCTGGGCGCGCAGCCGCTGTTCGATCTGCGCGAGCAGCGGTTCATGCGGTACCGGCGGATGGCCGTACGGCGTGCTGCGCGGTGGGTCGGTCGGGTCGACGCCGCCTTCACCGCGCACCTCGAACAGGCGTTCGGCCTCGCCGTACCATGGCTCGAGCTCGGCATAGCGGATGGGCCAGGCCGGCGAAACGCCCTCGTCGTGAACGAGTTCCTCGAAGTCGCGCTCGCGGAAACGGAACATCGCCGTGCCGTAGAACTTCGTGTGGCCGCCGACGAAATAGAACATGCCCGGGTGGAACGGCCGCCCGTCGGCGTACCAGGTCTCCGCCGTGCGGTAGCGCTGGTCGCAGAACACGGCCTCGAGATCCCAGTTCTGCGCCTCGCGCGGCAGCTGCGGGCCGCGTTCGAGGACGAGCACCTTCGCATCGCTGCCGGCGAGCTGCAGCGCAACCGCGCCGCCGCCCACGCCGGAACCGATGATGACGATGTCGTATTCCTTGGCCTTCATGACGGTCACGCGATCAGCGACTCCGTCTTCGGATCGAAGCAGACCAGCTTGCTCAGGTCGACCAGGAAGCGCGCGTTCTGGCCGGGGGTCAAGGCCAGGTCGGGATCCAGGCGCACCGTGAACTCGTGGCCGCCGAGGTCGAGCACGACCAGCGTGTCGGCGCCGGTGGGCTCGATGACTTCGATGCGCGCATCGACAAAGCGCTGCATCGGTCCGGCAACCATCCCTTCGGTGGCCAGCGTGACCGCCTCGGCGCGGATGCCGGCGATCAGCTCCTCGCCGCTGTAGCGCGCGAGCGCGGCTGGCACGGCGTCGCGTGGCAGGTCGATGTGGACGGCCGCGGCGCTGCCTTGCTGGATCGTGAGCGCGAGGCCGTCGCCATGGGCCGCGACGCGCGCCTTCACGAGGTTCATGCGCGGCGAGCCCATGAAGCTCGCCACGAAGGTGTTCGCGGGGCGGTTGTAGACCTCGTGGGGCGTGCCGAGCTGCTGCAGCACGCCGCCCTTCATCACCGCGATGCGGGTGGCCAGGGTCATGGCCTCGATCTGGTCGTGCGTCACATAGACGATCGTGGCCTTCAGCCGCTGATGCAGCTTCTTGATCTCGGTGCGCATGTCCACGCGCAGTTGCGCGTCCAGGTTGGACAGCGGCTCGTCGAACAGGTAGAGCTGCGGTTCGCGCGCCAGGGCGCGGCCGATGGCGACGCGTTGGCGCTGGCCGCCCGAGAGCTGGCGGGGCTTGCGTTCGAGCAGGTGCTCGATCTGCAGCAGCTTCGAGACCGACTTCACGCGCTCGGCGCGCTTGGACTTCTCGACCTTGCGCATCTCGAGCGGGAACTCGATGTTCTTCGCCACCGTCATGTTCGGATACAACGCGTAGGACTGAAACACCATCGAGATGTTGCGTTCGGCGGGCGCCACGGTCGTGATGTCGCGGCCTTCGAGCGTCAGCGAGCCGCCGCTCGGCTCCTCGAGCCCGGCGATGATGTTCATCAGCGTGCTCTTGCCGCAGCCCGAGGGGCCGACCAGCACGAGGAACTCGCCGTCCTTCAGGCCGATGGAGATGTCGTGCAGGATCTTGACCGGACCGAAGCTTTTCTGCACGTTGACGAGATCGAGGGATGCCATGGATGTCTCCTGAAATTTGGGGCTGTCAGCCCTTGACTGAGCCGGCCATCAGGCCGCGAACGAAGTACTTGCCGGACACCATGTAGACGATGAGCGTCGGCAATGCCGCGATGAATGCGCCCGCGAAGTGGACGTTGTATTCCTTGACGCCGGTGCTGCTGTTGACCAGGTTGTTCAGCGCCACGGTGAGGGGGTAGGAACTGAAGTCGCTGAACGACGCGCCGAACAGGAACTCGTTCCAGATGTTGGTGAATTGCCAGATCACCGTGACCACGATGATCGGTGTGCTGTTGGGCAGCAGGATGCGCAGCATCACGCCGAAGAAACCGGCACCGTCCATGCGTGCCGAACGGATCAGCTCGGCCGGGAAGGCCGCATAGTAGTTGCGGAAGAACAGCGTCGTGAAGCCGATGCCGTAGACGGTGTTGACGAAGATCAGCCCCTTCACCGTGCCCGCGAGGCCCAGGAAGCCGAGCGTCTTGGCCATCGGGATCAGCACGATCTGGAACGGAATGAAGACCGAGAACAACATCGCAGCGAACATCAGGTTCGCCCCGCGGAACTTGAACTGGGTCAGGATGTAGCCGTTCAGCGCGCCGATCAGCGTGGACAGCACCACCGCCGGGATGACCAGCAGGAAGGAGTTGATGAAGAACGGCCGCAGGCCCGTGGGCTCCACGCCGATCTGGGCCGTGCTCCAGGCGCTGAGCCAGGGTGCGACGGTCCAGTCGATGGGCAGCGACATCAGGTTGCCGCTGCGGATCTCGTCCAGGGGCTTGAACGAATTCACCACCATCACGTAGACCGGCATCAGGAACACGACGGCGCATGCGAAGAGCACGGCGTAGAGGGCGATGCGGGCCAGGTCCAGCCTGGGCTGGATGCCGCTGGCGCCGTGCACATGGACGATGGCGTGAGTGTGTGCGTTAGCCATTTTTCACCTTTCGCATTTCGCTGAAAAGGTAGGGAAGAACCACGGCGCCGATCGCGACCAGCATCAGCACCGAGCTGGCGGCACCGACGGCCATCTCGTTGCGGGTGAAGGTGTACTGGTACATGAACACCGAAGGCAGCCAGGTCGAGCGGCCCGGCCCGCCGTTGGTCAGCGCGATCACCAGGTCGTACGACTTGATCGCCATGTGCGCAAGGATCACGAAGGCCGAGACGAAGACCGGACCGAGCTGCGGCAGGATGATGCGCAGGTAGATCTGCCACGTGCGTGCGCCGTCGACCTTGGCCGCGTTGACCTGTTCCGTGTCGACCCCGCGCAGGCCGGCAAGGAACATCGCCATCACGAAGCCGCTGGTCTGCCAGACGGCGGCGATCACCACGCAGTAGATCGCCATTTCGCTGTCCTTGATCCAGGTGAAGGAGAAGCTCTCCCAGCCCAGCAGGTGCATCGAGCGCTCGAGGCCGACGCCCGGGTCCAGCAGCCATTTCCAGGCGGTGCCCGTGACGATGAACGACAGCGCCATCGGGTACAGGAAGATCGAGCGGAAGGCGCTCTCGGCACGGATCTTCTGGTCGATCAGGATCGCGAGACCCAGGCCCAGCGCCATTGCGATGACGATGTAGAGACCGGCGAAGGTCGCGAGGTTGCCCAGGGAGACCTGCCAGTTGTCCAGCCCGAGCAAGCGGGTGTAGTTGGCGGTGCCTGCCCAGTCGTACTGCGGCAGCATCGTCGACGTCGTGAAGGACAGGTAGATCGTGAACATGATGTAGCCGTACACGCACACCAGCACGAGGAACACGCTGGGGCTGAACAGCAGCTTGGGTAGGTAACCGGCTTTCATGGCGGGGCTGCGCAGGGGCGCTCAGTTCTTCGCGGCCGACACGAGTTCCGCGACCGCCTTCTTGTCGTCGATCTGGCCGTTGAAGTGGCGGGTGATGACGTCGTAGAAGGAGTTTTTCATCGAGGCAGGCACCGCGTGCCCGTGCGCGATCGAGCCGACCAGCGTGTTGTTCTTGCTGGCCTCCGCGGCGTCCTTGATGGCCTTCTTGCCGCATTCGTCGAAGGCGGCATCGGAGACGTCGGAACGCGCGGGCGCGGCGCCCTTGATGACGTTGAACGACGACTGGAAGGACGGCTCCATGATGTCGGCGGCCAGCTTCAATTGTGCGGCGGTCTTCTGCGGGTCGCTCAGCTTGAACATCGCGAACTGGTCCGTGTTGAAGGAGGCCGCGCCTTGCGTGCCCGGGAAGCGATAGCAGAAGAAGTCCTTGCCCGGCACCTTCTTGGCGTTGGCGAACTCGCCCTTGGCCCAGTCGCCCATGATCTGGAAGCCTGCCTTGCCGCTGATGACCATGCCCGAGGCGACGTTCCAGTCCCGGCCCGAGAAGTCCTTGTCCACGAGCTTGCGGACCTGCGACATGCGCTGGAACACCTTCAGGGTGGTGGGTGAGTTCAGTGTCTTCACGTCGAGTTCGATGAAGGCCTTGCGGTAGTAGTCGACGCCGCCGGTCGAGAGCACGACGCTGTCGAAGATGGTGGCGTCCTGCCAGGGCTGGCCGCCGTGCGCGACGGCGATGAAGCCGGCCTTCTGCACCTTGTCGGCGGCGGCGATGAACTCGTCGAAGTCCTTCGGTTCCGTCGTGACGCCGGCCTTGGCCAGCACCTCCTTGTTGGCCCAGATCCAGTTGGTCGTGTGCAGGTTCACCGGCACCGAGATCCACTTGCCGTTGAACTTGGAAAACTTCTGCAGCTGGGGCGGCACCACCTTGTCCCAGCCGCCCTTGGCGGCCAGGTCGTTCAGGTCGGCCAGCACGCCCTGCTTCGCCCAGTCCTGTGTATCGAAGCCCAGCATCTGCACCGCGGTCGGCGGATTGCCGGAGGTCACGCGCGCGCGCACTGCCGTCATCGCGGCTTCGCCGCCGCCGCCGGCGACAGGCATGTCGTTCCACTTGACGCCTTGCTTCTCGAGCGTGCCCTTGAGCACGTTGAGCGCGGACGCTTCGCCGCCGGAGGTCCACCAGTGCAGGACCTCCACGCTTTGTTGTTGGGCGAATGCAGGCACCGCGGTGCAAGCGGCAACGGCGAGGCTGATGAGCTGTTTCTTCATGAGTGTCTCCTTCGGGTGGTGGGTGGGGTTCAACGAGGCAGGTACCAGTCGGTTCGTGCGCCGAGGTGCATGTGCAGGGTCTTGGTTTCGGTGTAGTCCTCGGTCGCGAAGCGGCCCAGCTCGCGGCCGATGCCGCTTTCGCGGTAGCCGCCGAACGGGAGTTCGGCATGGCCTTCGAGGAAGGTGTTGATCCAGACCGTGCCCGCCTTGATGCGGCGCGCCGCGCTGAGGCAGGTGCTGAAGTCCTGGCTCCACACCGCCGCGGACAAGCCGTAGAGCGTGCTGTTGGCCAGTTCGACGGCTTCGTCCAGGTCCTTGAAGGTCAGCACCGCGAGCACCGGGCCGAACACTTCTTCGCCGGCGATCGCCATGTCGCGGGTCACGCCCGTGACGACGGTGGGTTCGACGTACATGCCGGGCGTGTCCATGCGGGAGCCGCCCAGCGCGACGGTGGCGCCGGCACGGCGAGCGCCGTCGACGTGCGAGAGGATGGTCTCGAGCTGCTTGTCGGTCGTGATCGCGCCGACCTGAACGCCGGCCACCAGCGGGTCGCCGACCTTGACGAGCCTTGAACGCTCCACGACGGCGGCTGCGAACTTCTCGGCGATCGCCTCGTGCACGAGGATGCGGCTGCCGCTGTTGCAGCACTGGCCGGCGTTGAAGTAGATCCCGAACACGGCGGCGTCGAGCGCGGCGTCCCAGTCGCAATCGGGGAAGATGATCTGCGGGTTCTTGCCGCCGAGCTCCATCGAGACCTTCTTCAAGGTCTGCGCGGACTTGGCGACCGCCTGCTTGCCGACGCCGGTGGAGCCGGTGAACGACAGCATGTCGACGTCCGGATGCGTGACCAGCACGTCGCCGACCACGCTGCCTCGGCCGACGAGGATGTTCACGACGCCATTGGGGACGCCGGCCGCCAGCAGGATCTCGCCCAGCATCACGGTGGTGCCGGAGGTCACTTCCGCCGGCTTCACCACGGCCGTGCAGCCGGCCGCCAGCGCGAAGGGCAGCTTCTGGCTGACGATCAGGAAGGGGAAGTTCCAGGGCGTGATCACGCTGACGACGCCGATCGGCTCGCGCAACACCACGCCGAGCGTCTTTTCGCCGAGGGTGTTGTAGCTGTCGCCGTGCAGGTTGCGCGCCAGTGTGGCGGCGTAGTGCCACAGGTCGGCGGCGCCCTCGATCTCGGCCAGCGACTGGACCAGCGGCTTGCCGTTCTCCAGCGTCTCCATCAGCGCCAGCTCGTGCTTGCGCGCCAGGATGCCTTCGGCGACGGCGCGCAGGATGCGGGCGCGTTCGGCGCCCAACATGCGCGGCCAGGGGCCGCGGTCGAAGGCTTGGCGGGCCGCGGCGATCGCACGTTCGGCATCGGCGATGCCGGCTTCGGCGTAGACCGCCACCACCTTGTCGTGCGCGGGTGACTTGCGCTCCAGGGTGCTGCCGTCGGCAGCATCGACCCAGGCGCCATCGATCAGCAGCTTGCCTTGGAAGGGTGCACGGGACAGCGCGTCGGCGGGGGGGAGTTCGGTGTTGCTCATGGTGGGGTCCGGTAGGTAGGTTTCAGCGGCCCAGGTAGCTGGGCGCGCGCTTCTCGCGGAAGCTGCGGATGCCTTCCGCGGCGTCGTCGGTGGTCGCGGCCAATGCGCCGGCCATTGCTTCGAGCGTCGCGGCCGCGTCTTCGCCTGCGGCGGCGTTGATCAGTTGCTTGGTCAGCTGCAGGGACACCGGTGCCTTGGCCGCCATCTCGCGCGCCAGGGCCATGGCGTGGTCGCTCAGCCGCGCGGCAGAGACGACCTGGTGGACGAGGCCGCTGTGCTGCGCGTCGGCGGCGGACAAGCGCGCGCCGCTCAGGGCCAGGTACTTCGCATGGCTGGCACCGATCAGTTGCACCAGACGCTGCGTCCCCGACCAGCCGGGGCAGGTGGCAATGGACGCTTCAGGCAGCGCGAACTGCGCGTGCTCGGCAGCGATGCGGATGTCGCCGGTGATCGCCAGCTCCAGGCCGCCGCCGAACGCATGGCCGTTGATGGCCGTGATGACCGGCTGGCGCAGCCGTGCCCACTGGTCGAACACCTGATGCCCCCGGCGCACCCAGCGGCGCCACATGTCGAGCGGCTGCAGCGCCGCCCACTCGTTGATGTCGGCGCCGACGCAGAACGCTTTTTCGCCGCCGCCGGTGAGGATCACGACGCGCACGTCGCGGTCGGCATCGAGCTCGCGCGCGGTCTGCTCGAGCTGGTCCAGCATGGCCGGCGTCAGCGAGTTGAGCTTGGTCGGGCGGTTCAGCGTGACGGTCGCCACAGCGCCGCCGCGCTCGAGCTGGACGAGGGACTCAGCCACGGCGCACCTCTTCGGCCTTAAGTTGCAGGCCGAACGGCGCGTCGCTGAACAGCGCTGCATCCATGATCCGCAGATCCTCGGCCACGCGCAGCGGAATCTCCGCCTGGTCGAGCACGTCGCGCTGCAGGTCGATGCCGGGCGCGATCTCGCGTACGACCAGAGCGTCGTGCTCCAGGTCGATCACGCAGCGTTCCGTGACGTAGGTGACGCGCTGGCCGCGCTGGCGCCCGATCACGCCGCTGTAAGTGATGTGTTCGGCCGACCTGACGAACTTCCGGGTCTTGCCCTCCTTGACGATCGTCAGCTTGCCGTCGCCCACTTCGAGCTCGGCGCCCGCGGTGAAGAAACCCGAGAAGACGATGCGCTTCGCGTGCGCGGTGATGTCGACGAAGCCGCCGCATCCTGCCGTCAGGTAGGGCTTGGCACCGAGCTTCGAGACGTTCACGCTGCCGTTGCCGTCGACCTGGAGGAAGGACAGCAGCGTGAGGTCGAAGCCGCCGCCCTGGAAGTAGGTGAACTGGTTCGGCGAGGCCATGATCGCGTCCGCATTCGACGCGCAGCCGAAGGCGAAGCCCAGCAGCGGCATGCCGCCGACGGCGCCTTGTTCGATGGCCCAGGTGACTTCTCCGTGCAGGCCTTCCTCGAGCAGGATGCGCGGCACGTTGGCCGAAATTCCGAAGCCGAGGTTCACGGCATTTCCGTGCGCCAGCTCCATCGCTGCGCGGCGCGCGATGACCTTTTCCGGACCCCAGGCCTGCGGTTCGAAGGTCGCGAGCGGCTGGGCGATCTCGCCGCTGATGGCCGGGTCATATGGCGTCTGCGTGGTTTGCCACTGGTCGGCATCGACCACGATGTAGTCCACGAGGTTGCAAGGCACGTGCACGTCGTGTGGACGCAGGCTTCCTGCCTTCACCACGCGCTTGACCTGGGCGATGACGATGCCGCCGTTGTTTCGTGCCGCGAGCGCCTGGTCCAGGCCGCCCAGCAATGCGCCTTCGTGTTCGTAGGTCAGGTTGCCGTGCTCGTCGGCCGTGGTGGCGCGGATGATGGCCACCTGCGGCGCGATCGCCGGAAAGTAGAGCCACTCCTGGCCGTCGAAGATTTCCTTGCGCACCACCGGTCGTGCGGCCGCTGCGTCGTTCATCGCGCAGCCCTGCAGGTCGGGGTCGACGAAGGTGCCGAGCCCCACCTTGGTCAGCACGCCCGGCCGCTTGGCCGCGGCGTCGCGGTGCATGTCATAGAGGATGCCGCTGGGGACGTTGTAGGCCTCAATCTGGTTGTCGACCACCATGTGCCAGATGGCCGGCATCGGCAGCGAGGAGGGGCCGCTCGGGTAGGAGCCGGCCAGAATGCGCGCCAGCAGACCCGGCTTGGCGATGTGGTCGATGCCCTTGATGCCGTACATGTCGCCGGCGGCGATCGGGTTCAGGGTGGTCAGGTCACGCGGCTGGCCTTCACGCTCGAAGCGGGCGCCGATGGCCGCCAGCACCTTGTCCGGGCAGCCGAGACCGCTGGACGAACTGATGCTCACCACATCGCCGGCGCGAACCAGCCCCGCCGCCTTGTCGGCGGATATCACTTTCTTCATGGAAACTCCTAGGCTTGAAGGGCGTCGATGCGGACGGTCCGACCGGTGCGGCAGGCCTCGGAGATGGCCAGTGCAGCGGCCAGCGAACGCAGGCCGTCGATGGCCGTAGCGGCAGGCTCGCCTTCACCGCGGATGGCGGCACAGAACCGGGCGACGCCGCGCGCATACAGGCTCTCGTGCTCGACCGCGATGGCGCTCTCGCCGCTGGCGTCGCGCAGCAGCACGTCGCCCGCCGCTTGCTGCGTCATCACGTTGCGACCGACGATCGAGCCCTTGTCGCCGTGGATCTCGATGCCGGTGCCGGCAAACGGCGTCGTGAAGGCGTCGTGCAGCTGCGCCAGCGCGCCGTTGTCGAAGCGCAGGGCCGCCATGACGCCGTCTTCCAGCCCTTCGCGGGCCATGGACGCCGACTGCGACAGTCCGATCGCCTCGACCGGCTCGGCGCCCAGGATGAAGCGCAAGGTGTCCGCGTCGTGCACGCAGATGTCGAGGATCACGCCGCCGCCGGCAGCGGGCTTGTCGATGCGCCAGCCCTGAAGATGACGCGGCAGGTAGACGGCGTGGAAGACACGTGCGAAGAGCGGCCGGCCGATCGCGCCTTGCTGCACGAGCTCGCGGATCTTGCGGTGCGTGGCGGCGTTGCGCAGATGATGGTTGGTTGCCATCACGACGCCGGCCTCGGCGCAGGCGCGCACCATCTGCTGCGCGTCGTCCAGGGTCAGGGCCAGGGGCTTCTCGCAAAGAACGTGCTTGCCGGCCGCGGCGGCCGCCAGCACCTGGTCGCGATGCAGCTCATTGGTCGTGCTGATGTAGACGACTTGCACGAGGGGATCGGCGAGCAGCTTCGCGACGGAGTCGTACGCGCTGTCGATGCGGTGCTGCCTGGCGTAGTCCACGGCGCGCTGCGCATTGCTGCTGGCCACCGCCACCACCTCGTGGCCAGGCTGATGGCGGATGGCGCCGATCATGTGCTCGGCGGCGATGGTGCTGGCGCCGATCAAGCCCCATCCGACTGACTGTTTGCTTTCCACGGTGTCTCCTTTGCGGCTACATTTATTGGAACGGTTGAATGGATTATTGGAACGTTCCAGTAAAAGGTCAAGCGTCGATGCCGAACCCTAGGGAAAACACCAACTCATGAAGCGCAACTCATCTTCGCCACGTCCCGTCACGATCCTGGATGTCGCCGCCGCCGCCAAGGTTTCCAAGTCGACGGTCTCGCTGGTTCTCAAGGACAGCCCGTTGATCCCGGCCGAAACGTCCGAGCGCGTGCGGGACGCGGCGGCCAAGATCGGCTACGTGTACAACCGCCGCGCCGGCCAGATGCGGGGCGGCTCCTCGAACACGATTGCCGTGGTCATCAACGACCTGATGAACCCGTTCTTCGCCGAGATCCTGGTCGGGGTCGAGCGCAAGCTCGTCGACGCCGGCTACATCGTCCTGATGGCGCACACCAACGAGGACGTCGATCGGCAGCACAAGGTCTTGCAGGCCATGCGGGAGCAGGGCGCCGCGGGCATGGTGCTTTGCCCGGCGTTCGGAACGCCGCGCAGCCTGCCGAAGGAAGTGCAGTCGTGGGGAATCCCGTTGGTGGTGATGGTGCGCACTTTGGGACCGGGCAGCTACGACTTCGCGGGTGCGGACAACGAGCGCGGCGTCTTCGCCGCGACCCAGCACCTGCTCGACGCGGGTCACCAGCGCATCGGCTTCCTGGGGGGGCACACCGGCGTCGTGCTCGAACAGCGCCTGAAGGGCTACAAGGCCGCGCTGGCTGAACGTGGCCTCGAGTTCGACGAGGAATTGCTCGTCGGTTCGGATCCGACCCGGCAGGGAGGCTACGAGAGCATGAACGTGCTCCTGCACAAGAAGCCCAAGGCAACGGCGGCGATCTGCTACAACGATATCGTGGCCTTCGGAGCCATGTCGGCGCTGGGCGAACACGGACTGCGCGCGGGCTCGGACTTCGCGCTGATGGGCTTCGACAACGTGCAGGATGCGGCGCACTCGAACCCGCCGCTCAGCACCGTGGACATCCGTCCCAGCGAACTGGGGGAGCATGCGGCGGCGGTCCTGCTCGCGCGCATCGAGGAGCCGAATCGGGCGCGCCAGCTTTACCTGGCGGAGCCCAAGCTCCTGATACGGCAATCGGCGTGAAGGCTGCTGGCCCGAGGCCGTTGCAGTGGCGGCGCGGATTGCACAGAAACGGCGTGCGAATGGGCCAAGAGAATGTGCGAAATATTAGATCAATATCGACGGAATATTGATCGGCAGCGTTGACTTCCCGCAGCTAACCTCCGAACGATCCGACCAACAGAGGATCGTTCATGTCTCGCATTCTGAAGCTCAACTTCGCCCGTCTTGCCCTGCGCCTGGCCACTGGCCTTGCTGCCCTCGGCGTCTTCTTGTCGGCCGCCACGGTGCAGGCCCAGACCAAGCCGCTGAAGCCCGTGACCATCGCCTTGGGCACGCAGGTCGTGAACGTCACCTATCCCTGGCTGACGCTGCCCATCGCCCTAGGCTACTGGAAGGACGAGGGCTACGACGTCAGGATCGTGACCACCGGCGGCTCGCTGCAGGGCATCCAGCAGATGGTGGCCGGCGGCGTCGATTTCGCGCAGGTCAACTCCACCGGCTTGATCCAGGCCAACACCGAAAACAATGTCGCCGTGCGCGGGCTCATGGGCACCGGCGTGATCGACTGGGGCGTGGGCGTGCTGCAGGACAGCCCCGTGAAGTCAGTCGCAGACCTCAAGGGCAAGAAGATCGGCATCTTCAGCCTGGGCACCGGGGGCATGCCCCTGCTCAAGGGCTATCTGCGCGCCAACGGCATCAACCCCGACGCCGATGTCCAGATCATCGCCACCGGTGCAGGGGCTCCGGCGCTGGAGGCGCTGCGCACGGACCGGGTGCAGGCGTTGATGTTCTGGGGCTCGGCGCTCACCGGCTTCCAGAACGCTGGCGCGAAGATGCGCATCCTGTTCGATCCGGCTTGGCGCGCGCTGCCCGACTTCACCTTCGCCACCATGCAGAAGACCATCGACGCCGACCCCGCGATGGTCGAGGCGATCTCGCGCGGCGCGGCCAAGGCGACGTTGTTCGCGCAAACCGATCCCGAATGCGTGCGCCAGATCCACTGGAAGAACTTCCCCAGCACCAAGCCCACGGGCTCGGACGAAGCGACGCTTGCCAAGTGGGACCTCGCGCTTTTGCAGACGCAGCTCGAAACGATGGCCGCCGCACATGCCGTGAACGGCGGCAAGCTGATCGGTGCGATGAGCCCGGCCGCCTACGACCGGATGCAGGACCTGATGCTCAAGGACGGCTTGATCAAGCGCACGCTGCCGTCCGAGTCGATGCTTTACCTGAAGCCCGGTTTCGTCGAGGCCATCAATCGCTTCGATCGCAATGCCGTCATCGAGGCCGCCAAGGCCTGCAAGGGACTGTGACGTGACACCGGAACAATTCCTGGCCGGTCTCCCCAAGGCCGAGCTGCACATGCACATCGAGGGCTCGATCGAGCCCGAGCTGTTCCTGCGGCTGGCTCGACGCAACGGCGTGGCCATCCGCTGGCAAACGCAGGAGGAACTGCGTGCCGCCTACCGTTTCACCGATCTGCAGGACTTCCTGACCCTGTACTACGACGGCTGCCGCGTGCTCCTGCAGGGGCAGGACTTCCACGAAGTGACGCGCGACTACCTGCGCCGTGCCCATGCCGATCGTGTGCTCCACGCGGAGATGTTCCTGGGACCGCAGGGCCACACGAGCCGCGGGGTGCCGCTGGCCGTGGTGATGGACGGCGTGCTGGGCGCCATGGATGCTGCGAGCGCCGAAGATGGCATCAGTTCGGGCCTGATCGTCGTGGTGCAGCGCCATCGCAGCGAAGGCGAGGCGCTGGCCCTGCTCGAAGATCTGCGTCCGTGGTACGGCCGGCTGCTGGGCTTCGGCCTTGGCGGTGCGGAGTTGGGCAACCCGCCCGCGAAGTTCGCCGAGTTCTTCCGTCGCTGCCGCGAGCGGGGCTTCAAGGTGGTGGCGCATGCGGGGGAGGAAGGCCCGGCCGCCTACGTGCGCGAAGCGGTCGAGCTGCTGCAGGTTCAACGCCTGGACCATGGCAACACCTGTCTCGACGACCCTGCGCTCGTCGAACAGCTTGTGCAACGCCGCATCCCGCTCACGGTTTGCCCGCTGTCCAACCTCAGGCTCCAGGTGGTGCCGTCGATGGCCGCGCACCCGCTGCGGCGGCTCATGGAGGCCGGCCTGTGCGTGACCGTCAATTCGGACGACCCGTCCTACTTCGGCGGCTACGTCAATGACAACTACCTTGCTTGCCAACAGGCGCTCGGACTCGGGCGCGACGAGATCGTGAGCTTGGCACGCAACAGCTTCGAGGCCGCCTTCATCACGCCGCAGCAGCGGTCCACCGCGCTTTCTGCCATCGATGCATGGGTGACCCACGGCGCCGGGCAGGCATTCCAATGAACGCGCTCGTCCAGTTTCCGGGGAACCGAACGACGCTGCGAGAGGCGTCGGGATCGACGCCGGCGTTTCGGTTCGAAGGCTTGCACAAGACCTTCAGATCCAAGGATGGCGCGGATGTCGTCGCGCTCCACGACGTGAGCTTCAGCGTCGGGCGCGGAGAGTTCGTCACCGTGGTCGGCCCGAGCGGCTGCGGCAAGAGCACCTTGCTGCGCATCCTGGCCGGCCTCGAGCGGGCCAGCCGCGGCGTGGTGGAGCTCGGTGGCCGGCGCCACTCGGGGCCGAGCCGGGACGTCGGCGTGGTGTTCCAGGCGCCCGTGCTCCTGCCATGGCGCAACATCCTCGACAACGTGCTGGTACCGGCGCAGATCCAGGGACGCGACCCCAAGGCTGCGCGCGAGCGCGCCATCCACTACCTGCACCTCGTTGGGCTTGCGGGCTTCGAAACCAAGTACCCCGGCGAACTCTCCGGGGGCATGCAGCAGCGCGTGGGCATCGCGCGGGCGCTGGTCAACGACCCGACGCTGCTGCTGATGGACGAGCCCTTCGGCGCGCTGGATGCCATGACGCGCGAGACCATGAACGTCGAGCTGCTGAAGCTGCGCGAGCGCACCGGCGCCACGATCATGCTCGTCACGCACAGCATTCCCGAGGCTGTGTTCCTCGGGGACCGCGTGATCGTCATGTCGCCGCGGCCGGGGCGCGTCACGCAAGTCATCGACGTCGACCTGCCACCCACCCGCACGCTCGACCTCATCAATACCGAAAGATTCGGAAGCCACGTCCGCGGCATCCGGGCCAACCTGAATGCAAGTGGAGGGCTCGACGGATGAGCGCGACGCAAGCCGACTTCGAACCGCCGATGCCCTGGCTGACCCCCATGCGGCGCAGGGTCCTGATCGTGGCCGTGTTCGTGGCCGTCATTGCTGCATGGCAGCTTGCCGTCAGCGCACTGAATGTCTCCCATCTGATCTTTCCGGGGCCCGCGGGTGTGGCCCGCTCCGTCTATGACGTCTTCGTGTCGGGCGAGTTGTGGCCGCATCTGTGGGTGACGCTTTACGAGATCCTCGCCGGTTTCGCGCTCGGCGCGCTCGCCGGCTTCATGCTCGGCGCGATGATCGGCCAGAGCGCCGTGCTCGAGGTGGTGCTCTATCCCTACGTCGTCGCCTTCCAGACCGTTCCCAAGGTCGCCGTTGCGCCGCTGTTCGTGTTGTGGTTCGGTTTCGACACCACCTCGAAGGTGGTGATCACTGCGACCATCGTGTTCTTTCCGGTGCTCGCCAACACGATCGTTGGGCTTCGCTCGGCGCCAAGGGACCAGATCGATCTGATGCGCGCGTTCACCGCCTCCACATGGCATGTGTTCCGCATGGTTCGGCTGCCGCATGCACTGCCCTATGTCTTCGCGGGGCTCGACATCGGGATCGTGCTGGCCGTGATCGGCGCGATCGTGGGCGAGTTCGTGGGAGCCCAGGCCGGTCTCGGCTATCTGATCCTGCAGCGGAACTTCTCCATGGATGCAGCGGGCATGTTCGCCATCCTGATCGTTCTTTCGGTCATCGGCATCGTCCTGCACGGTCTTATGAAGGCGATCGCGCGCCGCGTGGTTTTCTGGGCGGATGCATTCACCGACCTGTCTCGCGGCACATAGAAGCAACAAACCAACCCCGACAAAGGAGCAGCGCAATGACGCACGACGAACTGACTCACGACGAACAAGAGCTCGACGCACCTCGCAGGGCGTCCGCGGAAGAGATGCCGATTCTCGACCTGGGCCCATGGCTGGCCGGCGGCCCGATCGGGTCGTTGGTCGACCAGTTCAAGACTGCATGCACCAACACCGGATTCTTTTACGTCAAGAACCATGGCGTGCCGCAGGCGGCGATCGATGGTGTCTTCGACGCCACCCGGCGCTACATGTCTTTGCCCATGGAGGAGCGCCTGAAGGACAAGATCGACGAACGATTCAGGCGCGGCTTCATGCCCATGGGCGTGACCCAGCATCCCGGCCACAAGCCGGACCTCAAGGAGAGCTACGAGCTCGGCATGGACCTGCCGCTGACGGACCCCGACGTGGCGAACGGGCGGCCGCTGCATGGTCCCAATCGCTGGCCCGCGGACAAGCCGTGGCTCGAGGCCGCGGCCATGGCCTACTTCGGCGCCACCATCGAACTCGGCCGCAGCCTGCTGAAGATATTCGCGGCGGCCGTCGGCAAGGAGGGGAGCTTCTTCCTCCAGTACGCCAAGAAGCCCATGGTCCAGGCGCGGCTGTTCCACTATCCCCCCCAGCAATCGTTCACGAACCTGGAACTCGGCGCCGCCGCGCACACCGACTACGGCATGCTGACCGTGCTGGCCCAGGACCCGATCGGCGGGCTCGAGCTGTGCACACGCGGCGGAGAGTGGGTGGCAGCGCCCTACGTGGAGGGAACGCTGGTCGTCAACCTGGGCGACCTGGTGAAGGTCTGGACCAACGACGTCTACGTGTCGAACCCGCACCGCGTCGCGAACCGGACCGGCAAGGAGCGCTACTCGATTCCCACCTTCTTCAATCTGGACTACGACACGCCCGTCGCCTGCCTGCCCGAGTTCGCGCCCGAGCAGGGGCAGCCCAAGCATGCGCCGATCAAATCGGGCGACTACCTGGTGAGCCGGTTCGCGGCCGTGCAGAAGTACAAGACGCCGGCGGAGCTTGCCGCGGGCTGATGCCTCGGTGATGCCTTGTACGAGGCATCACGCGGCGGGGTGCCCCTGCACGGCCCGCTGTTCGACCTCCTCGAGCGCGGCCGTGAGTTCCGAGAGGAAGGTGGCCACCGGAATCGGCAGGTTCCTTCCCTTGTGAACGCTCAGGGCCATGCGCTGTGGCCTGGCCCGCGGATCCTTGAGCGGCACATAGGAGCCTGCCCTGGGACGCCCGAACGGGTCTTCCAGGGGCGTCGTCGTGAAGGTGAGGCACATGCCCTCGGCCGCCACGTTGCGCATGAGCTCATAGGAGTTCGTCTCGAGCGCGATGCGCGGCCGGATCTTCGCCTTCGCCAGCATTTCGTCGTACTGCTGCTTCGCCCACAGCGATGAATCGAGCGAGGACAAGCGGTATTCGGCGCAGTCGGAAAGCCTGAGCGATTCGAAGCCTTCGAGCGGGTGTCCGTTCGGCACCAGCACGAAGAGGGGCAGGAGCCGCGAATAGATCACCGAAAGATCCTGGAACGCAATGTCCCCGAAGGTGAAGCACGCATCCAGGTCGTCCTCCAGAAGCATCTCGGCCAATGCGGGACTGCCGCTGACCTTGACGCTGAACGAGATGCCCGGATAGCGCTTGGCGAAGCCCGCGAAGAACTGGGGCATGAAGTCGCGCGTCAGCGATTCGGGCATCCCGAAATTGACGTGGCCCCGCTTGAGGCCTCGCAGCGCCTCGATCTCGGAATGCAGCCGCCCGGACTCCTTGATGACGTTCTTGTGGTAACGCATCAGGATTTCGCCGGCCGCCGTGAGCTTGACCTTTCCCCGTCCCTGGCGCCGCTCCAGCACCGGTGCGCCCAGCGAATCTTCGAGCAGGGCGAGCTGCCTGCTGATTGCGGAGGCCGCGACATACAGGTTCTCGGAAGCTGCTCTGATCGAGCCGGTGCGAACAACTTCGGCGAAGTATCGAAGTGAAGTCGAGGAGACGAGATTCAAGAATGAACTCCGTGGGCGGGGCGAGAGGCTTGCGGCGGACGACGGGCGCAAAGCGAGATCGCCGGAGGCCATTTTTGCATGCGTCCAAAGTGTCGACGCTGAGTCGATGCACAGTCGAGAACTCAACCCTCCGGTCCCCATCGGAGTGGTTCAGCATTCGCGCCGCGGCCGCTTCGGAGTGTCGAAACGACGTACCGACGATCGAGGACCCCGGCACCCTCCAGCAGATCAGGCAACTGCTCTCCCATTGAGGGCTTGCCAAAGCGCTTTCTGCCGTCACATAGTTGCCATGGCACAATGCCATGGTACTCAGGCCCTTCCCCAGCCACAGTCGCATCCGCCATTCGGTTCAGCCGTGTCGCGGAAGGTTTCTTAAACCAGCTAATGCTTCCTACAGGGAAGCGAAGGTCAGCGGAATATGAGCGATTCCTCGTCGACGCCTTCGGCGTCCGTCTATCACGCCTATCAGGGCAACACCTACCTCTTCGGCGGCAACGCGCCCTATGTCGAGGAGATGTACGAAAACTATCTCACGAATCCCGGCAGCGTGCCCGACAACTGGCGCTCGTACTTCGATGCGCTGCAGAACGTGCCCGCGACCGACGGCAGCAACACCCGCGACGTTCCCCACCTGCCGGTCATCAACGCGTTCGCCGAGCGTGCCAAGCAGGGCACCACGAAGGTGGTGCAGGCCAGCGGCGCCGATTCCGAACTGGGCCGCCAGCGCACCGCCGTTCAGCAGTTGATCGCGGCCTACCGCAACGTCGGCGCCCGTTGGGCCGACCTCGATCCGCTCAAGCGCACCGAGCGCCCGCCGATTCCGGAACTCGAGCCCTCGTTCTACGGCTTCACCGATGCCGATCTCGAAACGGTGTTCAACACGAGCAACACCTTCTTCGGCAAGGAAACGATGTCGCTGCGCGACCTGCTCAACGCGCTGCGCGAGACCTACTGCGGGACCATCGGCGCCGAGTACATGTACATGACCGACCAGGGGCAGAAGCGCTGGTGGCAGCAAAGGATCGAGAGCGCACGCACCAATCCGCAACTGAACACCGAGGAGAAGAAGCACGTGCTCGAGCGCCTCACGGCGGCAGAAGGGCTCGAGCGCTTTCTCCACACCAAGTACGTCGGCCAGAAGCGCTTCTCGCTCGAAGGCGGCGAGAGCTTCATCGTCTCGATGGACGAACTGATCACCCAGGCCGGCATCAAGGGCGTGCAGGAGATCGTGATCGGCATGGCCCACCGCGGCCGCCTCAATGTGCTGGTCAACTCGCTGGGCAAGATGCCCGCTGACCTGTTCGCCGAATTCGACCACACGGCACCCGAAGACCTGCCCAGCGGCGACGTCAAGTACCACCAGGGTTTCAGCTCCGACGTGACGACGCCCGGCGGCCCGGTGCACCTGAGCCTGGCCTTCAATCCCTCGCACCTGGAAATCGTGAACCCGGTGGTCGAAGGGTCGGTGCGTGCCCGCATGGACCGCCGCGACGACCCGCTCGGCAAGCAGGTGCTGCCGGTCATCGTGCACGGCGACGCGGCCTTCGCAGGGCAGGGCGTCGTGATGGAGACGCTGGCGCTGGCCGAAACGCGCGGCTACTCCACCGGCGGCACGGTCCACATCGTGATCAACAACCAGATCGGCTTCACCACCAGCGACCCGCGCGACAGCCGCTCGACGCTGTACTGCACCGACATCGTCAAGATGATCGAGGCGCCGGTGCTGCACGTGAACGGCGACGACCCCGAAGCGGTGGTGCTCGCGACGCAGCTGGCGCTCGACTTCCGCATGGAGTTCCAGAAGGACGTGGTGGTCGACATCATCTGTTTCCGCAAGCTCGGCCACAACGAGCAGGACACGCCTTCGCTCACCCAGCCGCTGATGTACAAGAAGATCGCGGCGCACCCGGGCACGCGCAAGCTCTACGCCGACAAGCTCGCCGCCCAGGGCCTGGGTGCGACGCTCGGTGACGACATGGTGAAGGCGCAGCGCGCGGCCTTCGACGCCGGCAAGAACACCTCGGACCCGGTGCTGACCAACTTCAAGAGCAAGTACGCGGTCGACTGGACCCCCTTCCTCAACAAGAAGTGGACCGATGCCGGCGACACCGCCATCCCCACCGCAGAGTGGAAGCGCCTGGCCGAACGCATCACCAAGGCGCCCGACAACTTCACCGTGCATCCGCTGGTCAAGAAGGTGCTCGACGACCGTGCGGCGATGGGCCGCGGCGAAGTCAACGTCGACTGGGGCATGGGCGAACACATGGCCTTCGCCTCGCTGGTGGCCAGCGGCTATCCGGTGCGACTCTCGGGTGAAGACAGCGGGCGCGGCACCTTCACGCACCGCCACGCCGTGCTGCACGACCAGAACCGCGAGAAGTTCGACGTCGGCACCTATGTGCCGCTTTCGAACGTGACGGACAACCAGGCGCCCTTCATCGTCATCGACTCGATCCTGTCGGAGGAGGCGGTGCTCGCCTTCGAATACGGCTACGCGTCGAACGATCCCAACACCTTCGTGATCTGGGAAGCGCAGTTCGGCGACTTCGCCAACGGCGCGCAGGTCGTGATCGACCAGTTCATCGCCTCAGGCGAGGTGAAGTGGGGCCGCGTCAACGGCATCACGCTGATGCTGCCGCACGGCTACGAAGGGCAGGGCCCCGAGCACAGCTCGGCGCGCCTCGAGCGCTTCATGCAGCTGTCGGCCGACGCCAACATGCAGGTGGTGCAGCCCACCACGGCGAGCCAGATCTTCCACGTGCTGCGCCGCCAGATGGTGCGCAATCTGCGCAAGCCGCTGATCATCATGACGCCGAAGTCGCTGCTGCGGAACAAGGACGCGACCTCGCCGCTGTCCGAGTTCACCAAGGGCGGCTTCCAGACCGTCATCCCCGACAGCAAGGACCTGAAGGCCGACAAGGTCAAGCGCCTCATCGCCTGCTCCGGCAAGGTCTACTACGACCTGGCGAAGAAGCGCGAGGAGAAGGGCACCGACGACGTGGCGATCATCCGCGTCGAGCAGCTCTATCCGTTCCCGCACAAGGCCTTCGGTGCCGAACTCAAGAAGTACCCGAACCTCGTCGACGTGGTGTGGTGCCAGGACGAACCGCAGAACCAGGGCGCCTGGTTCTTCGTGCAGCACTACATCCACGAGAACATGCAGGAAGGCCAGAAGCTCGGCTATTCGGGACGCGCCGCTTCGGCGTCGCCCGCGGTCGGCTACTCGCACCTGCACCAGGAACAGCAGAAGGCGCTGGTCGACGGCGCCTTCGCCAAGCTCAAGGGCTTCGTGCTGACCAAGTAAGAAGAACCATATTCATCCCGATAAGAAACACGAAGCGGAGCACATAAGAAATGTCCATCGTTGAAGTCAAAGTCCCCCAGCTGTCCGAATCCGTGGCCGAGGCCACGATGCTGCAATGGAAGAAGAAAGCCGGCGACGCCGTCGCGATCGATGAGATCCTGATCGAGATCGAGACCGACAAGGTCGTGCTGGAGGTGCCTGCGCCCGCCGCCGGCATCCTGGCCGAGATCGTCGCCGCGGACGGCGCGACCGTGGTCGCCGAGCAACTGATCGCGAAGATCGATACCGAGGGCAAGGCCGCGGCGGGCGCGTCTGCTGCCGCGGCACCGGCCGCAGCAGCGCCTGCCGCTGCACCGACACCCGCAGCCGCCGCTGCCGCCCCGACGGGCGGTTCGAAATCCGACGTCGCCATGCCGGCTGCGGCCAAGCTCCTGGCCGACAACAACCTGACGACCGGCGACGTGGGCGGCACCGGCAAGGACGGCCGCGTCACCAAGGGCGACGTGCTGGGGGCAGTCGCGTCCGGCACCACGGCCAAGGTCGCCCCACCCGTGGCCGTCCCCACGGGCGCACCGAAGGCAGCGCTGCCGCAGGTCGCCGCGACGGCCCGTGCGCCTGATCTCGGCGAGCGCCCCGAAGAGCGCGTGCCGATGAGCCGCCTGCGCGCCCGCATCGCCGAACGCCTGCTGCAGTCGCAATCGTCCAACGCGATCCTGACCACCTTCAACGAAGTCAACATGGCGCCCGTGATGGAAATGCGCAAGCGCTTCCAGGAGAAGTTCGAGAAGGAACACGGCGTCAAGATCGGCTTCATGAGTTTCTTCGTGAAGGCGGCGGTGCATGCGCTCAAGAAGTACCCGGTGATCAACGCCTCGGTGGACGGCAACGACATCGTCTACCACGGCTACTTCGACATCGGCATCGCGGTCGGTTCGCCGCGCGGCCTGGTGGTGCCGATCCTGCGCAACGCCGACCAGATGAGCTTTGCCGACATCGAGAAGAAGATCGCCGAATACGGCCAGAAGGCCAAGGACGGCAAGCTGGGCATCGAGGAGATGACCGGCGGCACCTTCTCCATCTCGAACGGCGGCGTGTTCGGCTCGATGCTTTCGACGCCGATCATCAACCCGCCGCAGTCGGCCATCCTCGGCGTGCATGCGACCAAGGAGCGCGCGGTGGTCGAGAACGGCCAGATCGTGATCCGGCCGATGAACTACCTCGCGATGTCCTACGACCACCGCATCATCGACGGCCGCGAAGCGGTGCTGGGCCTGGTCGCCATGAAGGAAGCGCTGGAAGATCCGTCGCGCCTGCTTTTCGATATCTGAGGAGCAGCCACAGATGTCCAACAAGCAATTCGACGTCATCGTCATCGGTGGCGGCCCCGGCGGCTACGTCGCGGCCATCCGCGCGGCGCAGCTCGGCTTCAACGTCGCCTGCATCGACGAATGGAAGAACGCCAAGGGCGGCCCGGCCCTGGGCGGCACCTGCACCAACATCGGCTGCATTCCCTCGAAGGCGCTGCTGCAGTCCTCCGAGCACTACGAGCACGCGTCGCACAGCTTTGCCGACCACGGCATCAAGATCGAAGGCCTGGGCCTCGACCTGGCCAAGATGCTGGCGCGCAAGGATGCGGTCGTGAAGCAGAACAACGACGGCATCACCTACTTGTTCAAGAAGAACAAGATCACGTCCTTCCATGGCCGCGGCTCCTTCGTGAAGGCCTCGGACGCAGGCTATGAGATCAAGGTCGCCGCTTCGACAAGCTCAGGACAGGCCGGCGCAGCCGAGGAGACCATCGAGGGCAAGCACGTCATCGTCGCGACCGGCTCGAACGCGCGCGCGTTGCCGGGCGCGGAGTTCGACGAGGAGAACATCCTCTCGAACGACGGCGCGTTGCGCATCGGCGGCGTGCCCAAGAAGCTGGCCCTGATCGGCTCCGGCGTGATCGGGCTCGAGATGGGATCGGTCTGGCGCCGCCTGGGTTCCGAGGTCACGGTGCTCGAAGCACTGCCGACCTTCCTCGGCGCGGTCGACGAGCAGATCGCCAAGGAGGCGCTCAAGGCCTTCACCAAGCAGGGCCTGAAGATCGAACTCGGTGTCAAGGTCGGCGAAGTCAAGTCGGGGAAGAAGGGCGTGAGCATCGCCTGGACCAATGCCAAGGGCGAAGCGCAGACGCTCGATGTCGACAAGCTCATCGTCTCGATCGGCCGCGTGCCGAACACGATCGGCCTGGCGCCCGACGCGATCGGCCTGAAGCTCGACGAGCGCGGCGTCATCGTGGTCGACGGCGAATGCAAGACCAACCTGCCCAATGTCTGGGCGATCGGCGACGTGGTGCGCGGCCCGATGCTCGCGCACAAGGCGGAGGAAGAGGGCGTGGCGGTGGCCGAGCGCATCGCAGGCCAGCATGGCCATGTGAACTTCAACACCATTCCCTGGGTGATCTACACGTCGCCCGAAATCGCATGGGTCGGGCAGACCGAGCAGCAGCTCAAGGCCGAAGGCCGCGCCTACAAGGCCGGCACTTTTCCGTTCCTTGCCAACGGGCGCGCCCGCGCGCTCGGCGACACGACAGGGCTGGTCAAGTTCCTGGCCGATGCGACCACCGACGAAATCCTCGGCGTGCACATGGTCGGACCGCAGGTCAGCGAGCTGATCTCGGAAGCGGTGGTGGCGATGGAGTTCAAGGCCAGCGCCGAGGACATCGCACGCATCTGCCACGCGCATCCGTCGCTCTCCGAGGCGACCAAGGAAGCGGCCCTGGCCGTCGACAAGCGCACGCTGAACTTTTGACCACTTGAGCGTCAAACAGGCCTACGAAGCGGAGCTTGCTGCGCGGGGTTACCAGAGCGACCCCGCGCAGCTGCGCGCCGTGGAAGCGCTCGATCGCTGCGCGAGCGAATGGGCCGACTACAAGGCGCAGCGCTCCAACGCGCTGAAGAAGCTGATCAACCGGCCGGACATCCCGCGCGGGGTCTACATGTACGGCGGGGTCGGGCGCGGCAAGAGCTTCCTGATGGACTGCTTCTACAACGCGGTGCCGCTGCGGCGCAAGACGCGGCTGCACTTCCACGAGTTCATGCGCGAGGTGCACCGCGAGCTGGCCGAGCTGCAGGGCACGGTCAATCCGCTCGACGAACTCGGGCGCCGGATGTCCAAGCGCTACAAGCTGATCTGCTTCGACGAGTTCCATGTCTCCGACATCACCGATGCCATGATCCTGCATCGGCTGCTGACTGCGCTGTTCGAGAACGGCGTGGGTTTCGTCACGACGTCGAACTTCAAGCCCGACGACCTCTATCCCGGCGGGCTGCACCGCGACCGCATCCTGCCCGCGATCGCGCTGCTCAACGAGCGCCTCGAGGTGATCAGCGTCGACAACGGCACCGACTACCGCCGGCGCACGCTGGAGCAGCTGCGGCTCTACCTCACGCCCAACGGCGCCGCGGCCGACAAGGAGATGCGCGCTGCCTTCGAACGCCTGGCCGAGAAGGCCGACGAGAACCCGGTGCTGCACATCGAGTCGCGCGAGATCCACGCGCGGCGCAAGGCCGGCGGCGTCGTCTGGTTCGACTTCAAGACCCTGTGCGGCGGCCCGCGCTCGCAGAACGACTACCTCGAGATCGCGACCCAGTTCCACACCGTCCTGCTGTCCGACGTGCCGCACATGCCGGTGCGCATGGCCTCCGAAGCACGCCGTTTCACCTGGCTGGTCGACGTGTTCTACGATCGGCGCGTGAAGCTCATCATGTCGGCCGAGGTTCCGCCCGAGGCGTTGTACACGGAAGGCCCGCTGGCCCACGAGTTTCCGCGCACCGTCTCCAGGCTCAACGAAATGCAGTCGGCCGAATTCCTGGCGCTCGAGCGCCGCATCGTCGACACCCGCCTCACATGAAGAACATCCTGCTCACTCTGCTGATCGGCCTCGCGGCACTGCCGGTGTGGGCGCAGTCCGCCGCCACCGCCGGCAATACCGACTTCGAGGCGGAGCGCACGCGCCTGTCGCAGGAGCGCAAGGTGGTCGAAGAACGGTTCGCGACCGAGCAGAAGGCCTGCTACCAGAAGTTCGCGGTCGAGGGCTGCCTGGAAGAGAGTCGAAAGCGCCGGCGCGTCGCCACCGACGACATCAAGCGCCAGGAAGCCGCCATCAACGACATCGAGCGCAAGCGTCGCGCCGCGGCCCAGCTCGACCGGCTCGAAGAGAAGAAGGCCACCCCGCGTCCGCAGGACACCGCCTCGCAGCGCGAGCAGTCGACGAAGAACCAGGAGACGCGCGAGCAGCGCGCAGCCGATCATGCCGAGGGCCGTGCGCGCGTGGCCTCCGACGCCGCCTTGCGGCAGCGCGAATTCGAGAACAAGCAGCGCGTCCACGCGGAGGACCAGGCCAAGGCGGCAGAACGGCGTGCCGAGGGCCCGGCGCAACGCGAGGCCTACGAGCGCAAGCTGCAGCGGGCGCAGGAGCATCGCGCCGAACGCGAGCGCAGCAACGCCGACAAGATCAAGGCCAAGCCGCGTTCGGCGCCCTTGCCCGCAGCGCCCTGAGGCCGCGCCTGCGGGCGCGGCCGCCTTCAGGCGGGAGACGCCGGAAGAGGTTCGAGCTTCAGCACGGCGAGCGAGATGTTGTCGCCGGTTCCGCGGGCGCGCCGCCGCGCTTCCGCCACCAGCAGCTCGGCCGCCGCACGCGGCGTCTGTTCGGCCAGCACCCTGCCCATCTCCTCGGGGGTGAAGTAGTGCCAGAGGCCGTCGCTGCAGGCCATGAGCAAGTCGTCGGGTTCGAGCCGGGGCACGATGTGGATGTCGACCGGCGGCGGCGTGGTTTTCATGCCGAGGCAGCCGAGCAGGATGTTTCCCTGCGGGTGGATGTTGGCTTCCGCGTCGCTGATCTCGCCGCGATCCACCAGCGCCTGCACGTACGAATGGTCCTTCGTGCGCTTGATCAGCCGGCCGCTGCGGAAGTGATAGATGCGCGAGTCGCCCGCATGGATCCAGGCGCAGTCGCCTTCCGGATTCATGAGGAACGCCGCCAGCGTGCTGTGCGGCTCCTCTTCGCTGGAGATCGCGGTGAGCTTGATCACCGTGTTGGCATCCTCCAGCAGCTGCCGCAGCACGGCCACGGGCTCGTCGCGCCCCGGCTTGTAGCGCGCGAAAAGCTGGCGCGCCGTCATCAGCACCTGGTCCGAAGCCTTGCGTCCGCCGCTGCGCCCGCCCATGCCGTCGGCGATGACGCCGAGCACGCAACCGGGCGTGCGCGGGTGATGCATCATCAGAACCTGGTCCTGCTGATAGGGGCGATCCCCCTTGTGGAGACCGGTGGCCGCTGCGAGTCGAAAGCTTCGGGTCATGGTCGCAGCGGCGCCGGCGGCGCGATCTTTCATGTTGTCTTGTGATGGGAGCGAGGGGACGTATTATCAAGTCAACCTCCTGCGAAGCCCGAATCGCCCTCGCATCGCCCCCGTTGGACTCCAATCTTCATTCCTTTTCCCGCCAGCTGATCGAACTGCGCATCGAGCACGCCGACCTGGACGCCACCATCGACCGGCTCGCCGACGCCGTGCCGCTGGACGAACTGCTGCTGCGGCGCCTGAAGAAGAGGCGCCTCGCGCTGCGCGACCAGATCGTTCGCCTCGAGCGCATGCTCGATCCGCAAGAGCCCGCCTGATGTCGCTCGAGCAGGACGTGCGCGACGCTTTCGCGCAGAACGGCGTGTTGTCGCATGCCGCCGAACAGTTCCGCGAACGCGGAGGCCAGACCGAAATGGCATTGGCGGTGGCCCGGACCATCGACCAGGGCGGCGTGCTCGTGGTCGAGGCCGGCACCGGCGTCGGCAAGACCTTTTCCTACCTCGTGCCGGCCCTGCTGAGCGGCGAGCGCGTGCTGCTGTCGACCGCCACCAAGACGCTGCAGGACCAGCTTTTCGGCCGCGACCTGCCGCGGCTGGTCGAGGCACTGGGGCTGCCGGTGCGCACGGCGCTGCTCAAGGGGCGTGCGAGCTATCTGTGCCTGCACCGCCTCGACCTGGCGCGCCATGACGCCTCCTTGCCCGAGCGCGGCAGCCTGCGCACGCTGGCCAAGATCGAGCAATGGTCCAAGGCCACCCGCACCGGCGACCTGGCCGAGCTGCCGGGACTGGACGAGCGCTCGCCGCTGATTCCGCTGGTGACCTCGACGCGCGACAACTGCCTGGGCGCGCAATGCCCGCAGTTCAAGCCCTGCCACGTCAACCTGGCGCGCCGCGAGGCCATGGCGGCCGACGTGGCGGTCATCAACCATCACCTGTTCTTCGCCGATCTGGCGGTGCGCGAGTCGGGCATGGCCGAGCTGCTGCCGAGCGTGCGCGTCGTCGTGTTCGACGAAGCGCACCAGCTCAACGAGACCGGCGTGCAGTTCCTCGGCGTGCAGCTCGGCACGGGCCAGGCGCTGGACGTGGCGCGCGACATGCTGGCCGCCGGCCTTCAGCATGCGCGCGGCCTGGTCGACTGGCAGCAGCTGGTGGCCGCGGTCGAACGCGCCGCGCGCGAACTGCGGCTCGCGGTCGGCAAGCAGTGGCCGGGCGCCAAGCTCCGCTGGGCCGGCACCGCGCCCGAGAGCGTACCGGCCGATGCATGGCAGCAGTCGCTCGACGCCTTGCACCAGGCCTTCGCGCAGGCCGCGCAGGCGCTGGACACGGTGAGCGAACTCTCGCCCGATTTCGTGCGCCTGCACGAGCGCGCAAGGCAGCTCGCGGAACGCGCCGAGCGCTTTGCCCAGCCCTGTCCCGAAGGATCGGTGCGCTGGGTGGACGTCGGCGCGCAGCTGCGGCTGGTGGAGTCGCCGCTGGACATTGCGGAAGCGGTGCGCACGCGCGTGCTCAAGACCGGCTCCGCCGACGCGCAAGAGCAATCGCGCGCCTGGGTGTTCACCTCCGCCACGCTGGGCGACGATCCCAAGCTGCGCTGGTTCACCGAACCCTGCGGGCTCGAGGACGCAGAGGTGCTGCGCGTCCAGAGTCCGTTCGACTATGCGCGCCAGGCGGCGCTCTATGTTCCGCGCGTCTTTCCCAAGCCCAGCGATCCCGCGCACAGCCTGCAGGTCGCGCGACTCGCGGCAGGCGGTGCCGCCGTGCTCGGTGGGCGCACGCTGGTGCTCACGACCACGCTGCGTGCCTTGCGCGCGATCGGCGACGCGATGAAGCAGCAGTTCGAGCCGATGGACGCCGCGCGCAGGCCGGAGGTGCTGGTCCAGGGCGAACTGCCCAAGCGCGTGCTGATGGACCGCTTCCGCGAAGGCGCTGCCCACGGGCGGGCCGGCTGCGTGCTGGTGGCCTCGGCGTCGTTCTGGGAGGGGTTCGATGCGCCCGGAGACGCCTTGCAGCTGGTGGTGATCGACAAGCTGCCCTTTCCACCGCCGAACGATCCGCTCGTCGAGGCGCGCTCACAGCGCCTCGAGTCACAGGGGAGAAGTTCGTTCAGCGACTATTCGCTGCCGGAAGCCGCCGTGGCCCTGAAGCAGGGCGCCGGCCGCTTGATTCGGCGCGAAACCGACAGGGGTGTGCTGGTGATCTGCGACACGCGGCTGGTCGCGATGGGTTACGGGCGGCGCCTGCTGGCGGCGCTGCCGCCGATGCGGCGGCTGGAGGGCGAAAGCGAGTTCGAGGCCGCGCTGCTCGAACTTGGAAGTTAGGGGAGGGGGCTAAGGCCCTCACCACATCTTCCACCAGGGGTCGTCCTTGGTCTTGAAACCCTTCGACAGGTATTCGCTCTGCGGGTAGTTGCTGGTCAAGACACGCTTGGCGTCGTCGCGCAGGTCCGTCAGGCCGAGCGCGTCGTAGGACTGGACCATGATGTAGAGCGCTTCCTCGAGCGCCGGCACTTCGCGGTAGTCGGCCAGGGCCAGCTGCGCGCGGTTGATGGCCGCCAGGTAGGCGCCGCGCGTGTAGTAGTAGCGCGCCACGTGCACTTCGTACTGGGCGAGCGAATTGACGATGTAGTTCATGCGCTGGCGCGCATCGGGCGTGTAGCGCGACTCGGGGAAGCGGCCGACCAGTTCCTTGAACGACTCGAAGGATTCCTTGGCCGCCTTCTGGTCGCGCTCCGAAAGATCCTGCCGCGTGAGGAACGAGAACAGGCCGAGGTCGTCGTTGAAGTTGATCACGCCCTTGAGGTAGAGCGCGTAGTCGATCGCGGGGCTCGCCGGGTGCAGCTTGATGAAGCGGTCGAGGGTCGCGATGGCGTTGGGCTTTTCGCCGGCCTTGTACTGGGCGTAGGCCTTGTCCAGCTGCGCCTGTTGCGCAAGCGGGGTACCGGCGGCGCGGCCTTCGAGCTTCTCGAACAAGGGCACTGCCTTGTCGTAGGCGCCCGAGTTGGATTCTTCCTTGGCTTCCGAATAGATGCGGTTGGGGCTCCAGTTCGCGGTCCGATCGACGGTGGTCGACGAGCAGCCGGCCGCGAGCCAGGCGGCCGCACATAGGGCCAGCCAGCCGGGGACAACCGATAATTTGGCGCGAAACATCACATAAGGCTTTCGTGAAACAGGTGCCGTCAATTATATCGGCCGACCCTCTGGGCAATCCCCTGGACGCGGTCGAGCACGAGGAAGGCGCGGAGCTGGTCGATCCGAGCGAGATCCGCACTTTCCTGATCGGCCAGGCCCAGCACGGGCAGCGGCTCGACCGCGCGCTGGCGGCGCTGGTGCCCGAATTCTCCCGCAGCTATCTGCAGCAGCTGATCGAAGCCGGCATGGTCGCGGTCCAGGACCGCGTGGCGACCAAGGCCGCGGCCACCGTGCATGCCGGCGAGGCCGGGCGCATCGAACTGCGGCCAACGCCGCAAAGCCAGGCCTTCCGGCCCGAGCGGATTCCGATCACCGTGCTGCACGAGGACGAGCACCTCCGCGTCATCGACAAGCCGGCCGGCCTCGTGGTCCATCCGGCGCCCGGCAACTGGAGCGGCACGCTGCTCAACGGCCTGCTGGCGCTCGATCCGCGGGCGGCGCTGTTGCCGCGCGCAGGCATCGTGCACCGGCTCGACCGCGACACCAGCGGCCTGATGGTGGTGGCGCGCAGCCGTGCGGCGATGGATGCGCTGGTGGCGCTGATCGCGGCGCGCGACGTCACGCGCCAGTACCTTGCGCTCGCGCATCGCAGCTGGCAGGGCGCGGGCGCGCGCCATGTCGACGCCGCGATCGGCCGCGACCCGCGCAACCGGCTGCGCATGGCAGTGGTCGATCTGGAGCGGCATTCGGGCAAGGCCGCGCGCACGCTGATCGAGGCGCTGGACAGCAACGACCAGGGCTGCGCCGTGCGATGCACGCTGGAAACCGGGCGCACGCACCAGATCCGCGTGCACATGGCGTCGATCGGCCATCCGCTCGTCGGCGACGCGCTTTACGGCGGCGGCGCGGCGGCCGGCATGACGCGGCAGGCGCTGCATGCCTTCAGGCTCGCATTCGTGCATCCCGTCACGCAGCTGCCGATGGAGTTCCGTGCCGCGCCACCGCCCGATCTGGTGCAGGCGTTGCAGGTCTGGGGCCTGGATTACAATCGCGCCTGACGGCCCCGAGGGCCGCGCCGGCCCTCGATGCCGGCCTCGCGTTGCATTCGCCGCGTGCCGGCAGCGCCCTCATCCATCCTTCTGAAATCAAGCGTCCTGCGAGGCGCCTTTTTCCCGGATACCGCGAATCATGAATACGGCGGATGCCAAGCGCATTCTCGAAACCGCCTTGATCTGTTCGACCCAGCCGTTGCCGGTGCGCGAACTGCGCGTGCTGTTCGACGACGAACTGGGCGCCGACACGATCAAGTCGCTTTTGCTCGAATTGCAGGAAGACTGGTCGCAACGCGGCCTGGAGCTCGTGAGCGTGGCCACCGGCTGGCGCTTCCAGAGCCGACCCGAACTGCGCGATCACCTCGATCGCCTGCATCCGGAGAAGCCGCCGCGCTACACGCGCGCGGCACTCGAAACGCTGGCGATCATTGCCTACCGCCAGCCGGTCACGCGCGGCGACATGGAAGACATCCGCGGCGTCACCATCAATTCGCTGATCCTGAAGCAGCTCGAAGACCGCAGCTGGGTCGAGGTGATCGGCCATCGCGAGACGGTCGGCCGGCCGGCGCTGTATGCGACCACCCGCCAGTTCCTCGACGACCTCGGCCTGGCTTCGCTCGACCAACTGCCCTTGATCGAGACGCCGGCGCAGCAGGGCGCCCTGATCGAAGCGCTGGAGCAGGCTTCAGGTGACGAGCCTCCAGCCCTGCCGATCGAAGAAGCGCCCATCGAGGGAGAGTCCGATACCGCCATCGAGCCGCCGGCCGAGGCTGAGGCGGTTGCCGAATCCTTCCCCGAGCCCGAGCCCCCATCCCCGTCTCCCGTCGAGCCCGATGACGCGCCCGACGAGGCAGACACCACCGCCGTCCCTTCCGGAACCCGATCATGAGCCCATCCGATCCCGATGACGCAGCCAGGCTGCAGGCCGAACCCGTTTCCGAAGAACAGGCGCCGACGTCTCCCGTGCAGTCCACGGAGGGCGTGACCGATCCGGCCCCCGAAGGCGCGACCGAAGCACCCCGCAAGCGGCGGCCGCGGCGGCGCAAGCCCGCTGGCCAGGCGCCCGCCGAAACCGAAGCGCCGGACGAAGCCGCCGAGTTAGCCGAACCGGCTGCCGAGGCGCTTCCTGACGCCGCAGCCGACGACCTGGACGACGAAGAGGAAGAGCCGGACGAAGAAGAAGACGATCTCGACCGCGCCCGCCGCGCCGCCGAGCGCGAGCAGCGCAACGCGCCGCCGCCCGAACCCATTCGTTTCGCCGACGTCATTTCGGGCCAGTTCGATGCCGACGAGGAAAGCCCGGAAGTGCCTCCGCTCAAGCGCGTGCTGCTGCCGGAGGCCGATTCGCCCAAGCTGCACAAGGTGCTGGCCCAGGCCGGCCTGGGCTCGCGGCTCGAGATGGAGCAGCTCATCCTGCAGGGCCGCATTTCGGTCAACAACGAGCCGGCCCACATCGGCCAGCGCATCCAGTACGGCGACCAGGTCAAGATCAACGGCAAGCCGATCCGCTTCCGCATCGCGCCGCCGCCGGCTCGCGTGATCGCCTATCACAAGCCGGTCGGCGAGGTCGTCACGCACGACGATCCGCAGAACCGTCCGACCGTGTTCCGCAAGCTGCCGCGCCTCCAGCTGGGCAAGTGGCAGTCGGTCGGGCGCCTCGACCTGAACACCGAAGGCCTGCTGCTGTTCACGAGCTCGGGCGAACTCGCCAACCAGCTCATGCATCCGCGTTTCGGGCTGGAGCGCGAGTACGCGGTCCGCGTGCTGGGCGCGCTCAGCAGCGAGGAAAAGCAGCGACTGCTCGAAGGCGTGCGGCTCGACGACGGGATGGCGCAGTTCGGCACCATCGAGGAGGGCGGCGGCGAAGGTTCGAACCTCTGGTATCGCGTCACCATCTCCGAAGGCCGCAACCGCGAGGTGCGCCGCATGTTCGAATCGGTCGGCCACGCGGTCAGCCGCCTGATCCGCATCCGCTACGGCGCGATGGTGCTGCCGCGCGGTCTCAAGCGCGGCGCCTGGATGGAACTCGACGAGCGCGACATCCGGGCCTTGTTCCAGGCCGCCGGCGGCACCGCCGAACGCCCCGCGCGCGGCGCCCCAGGTCCGAAAGGGCCGGGCCAGGAGGGCGGCGGCCGCAACAACCGCAACCGCAAGCGCCGGGGAAACCGCAACGGCGGCGGAGGCGGTGCGCAGGCCGAGGGCCGCGAGCCGCCGATTCCGAATCCGCTGGCAAGCGGGCCCTCGGCCCGCGGCGACCGGGGCAGGGGCGGCGGCAACGGCGGCCCGCCGCAGGGCCGGCGCAACAACCGTCGCGACGACCGGCAGGGCGGTGAAGACCGTCCGCCGAGCGGCGCCAACCAACCCGATCCGATGAAGACCTCGCTCGGCTACATCGGCGCCGACAGCTTCTCGCGCCAGCGCAAGGAGCAGCGCTCCGGCCCGCGGCGCGGCGGTCCGCCCGGCGGCGGCGGCGGTGGCGGCAACTTCGGCGGGCAGGGCGGCGGGCGCCGCCGCGGCCGCTGAAATCGGTCGACAGGCGCGGTCTTTCACCGGCTCGTCATGGGCGGTGCGGAGCGCGCCGGTTAAAATCAAAGGCTTTGTCAAGGCAGTGCAACCGATGCGTTGCGGCTTGACGGAACTCATCGAAATCAAAGCTCTCAGGAAAGCACTTCAATGGCCATCGAACGCACCCTCTCCATCATCAAGCCCGACGCCGTGGCGAAGAACGTCATCGGCAAGATCGTCTCCCGCTTCGAGGCCGCCGGCCTCAAGATCGTGGCTGCCAAGCTGGTGCACCTGTCGCGCAACGAAGCCGAGCAGTTCTATGCCGTGCACAAGGAGCGCCCCTTCTTCAAGGACCTGGTCACGTTCATGATCTCCGGCCCAGTGTTCGTGCAGGCGCTCGAGGGCGAGGACGCCATCGCCAAGAATCGCGACCTGATGGGCGCGACCGATCCCAAGAAGGCTGCGCCCGGCACGATCCGCGCCGATTTCGCCGACAGCATCGACGCCAATGCAGTGCACGGCTCCGACGCCGTCGACACGGCGAAGAACGAAATCGCGTTCTTCTTCCCCGAGCTCAAGGCGAGCTGAGGCGCCTGGCCGCCCGACGCAATGACCACAGTCAACCTGCTCGACTTCGATCTTGAGGGGTTGGCCGCGTTCTGCGAACGGCTCGGCGAGAAACGCTTCCGCGCGACCCAGCTCTTCCGCTGGATCCACCAGCGCGGCGCGAGCGACTTCGCGCAGATGACCGATCTCGCGAAATCGCTGCGCGAGAAGCTCGCGGGCACCGCGCGCGTCGAGGCGCTGCCGGTCATCACGCAGCACGAATCCACCGACGGCACCATCAAGTGGCTGTTCGACGTCGGCGACGGCAATGCGGTCGAGGCGGTGTTCATTCCCGAGGACGACCGCGGCACGCTGTGCGTGTCGTCGCAGGCCGGCTGCGCGGTCGGCTGCCGCTTCTGCTCGACCGGCCACCAGGGCTTCAGCCGCAACCTGACGACGGGCGAGATCGTCGCCCAGCTCTGGTTCGCCGAGCATTTCCTGCGCAAGCACTTGAAACGCGACGAGCGCGTGATCTCCAACGTCGTGATGATGGGCATGGGCGAGCCGCTGCAGAACTATGCGGCGCTGGTGCCGTCCCTGCGCACCATGCTCGACGACAACGCCTACGGCCTGTCGCGCCGCCGCGTGACGGTGTCGACCTCGGGCGTCGTGCCGATGATCGACCGGCTCGGCGCCGACTGCCCGGTGGCGCTGGCGGTGTCGCTGCATGCGCCCAACGACGCGCTGCGCGACGACCTGGTGCCGCTCAACCGCAAGTACCCGCTCGCCGAACTGCTCGAAGCCTGCAAGCGCTACCTGGCGCACGCGCCGCGCGACTTCATCACCTTCGAGTACTGCATGCTCGACGGCGTGAACGACCAGCCCGAGCACGCACGCCAGCTGGTCGATCTGGTGCGCTCGCAGGGCGTTTCCTGCAAGTTCAACCTGATCCCTTTCAATCCGTTCCCGGCCTCCGGCCTGCTGCGTTCGCCGCAGCCGCGCGTGCTGGCCTTCGCCAAGGTGCTGAGCGAGGCGGGCATCGTGACCACCGTGCGCAAGACGCGCGGCGACGACATCGATGCCGCCTGCGGCCAGCTGGCCGGCGACGTGAAGGACCGGACCAACGCCGCCCAGCGCATGGCGCAGCGGCGAACCGTCGTGTTGCATCCGGCCCGCAAGAAGGCCGCCACATCCACCGCCCAGGAGCAATGAACCGATGAGCAAGGCCCCTTCGACCGCGCAGCTGCGGATGACGCAAGCGCTCTTTGGCCTTGCGGCGGCGTTCCTGCTCGCCAGCTGCGCCACCAAGGACCCCTCCGCACCCGGCACGGGGAGCAATGCCGCACCCATCATCACGGATTCGGACGAAACCAACGTCCGCAAGCGCGCGCGGCTGCGCATCGAGCTGGCCATCGGCTACTTCGAGCAGGGGCAGACCACCGTGGCGCTGGACGAGATCAAGCAGGCGCTGGCCGTCGATCCCACCTTCGCGGATGCGTACAACCTGCGCGGCCTGGTCTACATGCGCCTCGACGATGCGGGCCAGGCCGAAGACAGCTTCCGCCGCGCGATCGCGCTGAATCCGCGCGAATCGAATACGTTGCACAACTATGGCTGGCTGCTGTGCCAGCAGAACCGTTTCGGCGATGCGCAGCAGCAGTTCTCGGCTGCGTTGTCCATTCCGACCTACACCGATCGTGCCAAGACGCTCATGACGCAGGGCGTGTGCCAGCTGCGGGCCGGCCAGCGCGCCGAGGCGGAGCGCAGCCTCACGCAGGCCTACGAGATCGACGCCGGCAATCCGGTGGTCGGCTTCAACCTGGCGTCGCTGCTGGTACAGCGCGAGGACTGGTCGCGCGCGCAGTTCTACATCCGCCGCGTCAACAACAGCCCGGCGGCCAATGCCGAGACGCTGTGGCTCGGCATCAAGATCGAACGCCGGCTCAACAACCGCGAAGCTATCGCGCAGCTGGCAAGCCAGCTGCAGCGGCGCTTCCCCCAGTCGCGGGAGGCGATTGCGTACGAGCGCGGGAATTTCAATGATTGAGAAGGCCAGCCAGTTCGGGGCCTCCGCCGCGGTGCCGCTGGTGACCAGCAGTGCCGACAGCAGCTTCATGAGCGCCGGCGACATGCTGCGCGAAGCGCGCGAGGCGCATGGCCTGCACATCGACATGGTGGCGGCAGCGCTCAAGGTGTCGACGCGCAAGCTCGAGGCCCTGGAGTCCGACGACATCGACGCCTTGCCCGATCCGGTGTTCGCGCGCGCGCTGGCGGCGAGCGTCTGCCGGGCGCTGCGCATCGATCCGGCGCCGGTGTTGGCCAAGCTGCCCGGCGCGCAGCCTGCGGGCCTGGCTCAGGCCGACCGCACCATCAGCAAGAGCCTGCGTTCGTCGGCGGCGCGTTCCGGCGCCGGCTCGAACAGCCTGCCTTCGCGCGCGCTGCTGATCGTGGTGGCGCTGCTGCTGGTCGGCGCGGCGGCCTTGTTCTGGCTGCCGCAGTCGGCCTTCGACCAGATCGGTCAGGCGTTCTCGCGCCTGACGAGCCAGCGCGAAGGCGCAGACGCTGCGCCAGCCGCGGAGCCGTCCGCCGCAACCGGCGGCATGGTCGTCGAGCCGGCACCGTCCGCGGCCGCGGGCGGCGCCGTGACGCCCGCTCCCGCTGCGGCGCAGGCGGCACCGGCGGCACCGGCTGCGCCGGTGGCTGCCGCGGCGCCCGCGACAGCGGTCGCCAACCTGATCGTGTTCGTCGCGCGCGAGGATTCGTGGGTGACGGTGAACGAAGCGGGCGGCAAGTCCCTGTTGCGGCGCACGGTGCAGGCCGGCGAGACCGTCGGGCTGACGGGTTCGCCGCCGCTTGCGGTGGTCGTCGGACGCGCCTCGGGCATCGATGTGCAGGTGCGCGGCAAGCCTGTCGACCTGGCGCCCTTGACGCGCTCCGGCGGCGTGGCACGTTTCGAGGTTAAACCATGAGCGACTCGCAAAGCCCCTTGAACTGCCTGCCGATCCAGGCCGCCGCGCCGCGCCCGCGCCGTTCGCGCCAGGCCAGCGTGGTTTGGGGTCCGCGCACCGTCACCGTGGGCGGCGACGCGCCGGTGCGGGTCCAGTCGATGACCAACACCGACACCGTCGACGCGATCGGCACCGCGATCCAGGTCAAGGAACTGGCCATCGCCGGCTCGGAGATGGTGCGCATCACGGTGAACACGCCCGAGGCCGCGGCGCAGGTGCCCTACATCCGGGAGCAGCTCGACCGCATGGGCATCGACGTGCCGCTGATCGGCGACTTCCACTACAACGGCCACCGCCTGCTCACCGACTATCCGGCCTGCGCCGAGGCGCTGAGTAAGTACCGCATCAACCCGGGCAATGTGGGCAAGGGCGACAAGCACGACCGCCAGTTCGGCCAGATGATCGATGCCGCCATGCGCTGGAACAAGCCAGTGCGCATCGGCGTCAACTGGGGCAGCCTCGACCAGGAACTGCTGGCCGGCCTGATGGACGTCAACAGCCGCCGCCCCGACCCCTGGGACGCGAAGCTCGTGATGTACGAGGCCCTGATCACCTCGGCCATCGACTCCGCGAAGCTCGCCGAATCGATGGGCATGGACGGCAACCAGATCATCCTGAGCTGCAAGGTCAGCGGCGTGCAGGACCTGATCTCCGTCTACCGCGAGCTCGCCAAGCGCTGCGACTACACGCTGCACCTGGGGCTGACCGAAGCCGGCATGGGCACCAAGGGCACGGTGGCCTCGGCCACGGCGCTGTCGATCCTGCTGCAGGAAGGCATCGGCGACACGATCCGCGTCTCGCTCACGCCGCAGCCGGGCGAATCGCGCACGCAGGAAGTGCTGATCGCCAACGAGATCCTGCAGGCGCTGGGCCTGCGCGTCTTCGTGCCCAGCGTCACCGCCTGCCCGGGCTGCGGCCGCACGACCAGCACCACCTTTCAGGAACTCGCCAAGCAGATCGACGACTACCTGCGCATGCAGATGCCGGTCTGGCGCAGCAAGTACCCGGGCGTGGAGACCATGAAGGTGGCCGTGATGGGCTGCATCGTCAACGGCCCCGGCGAAAGCAAGCACGCCGACATCGGCATCAGCCTGCCGGGTACCGGCGAAGCGCCTGCGGCGCCGGTCTTCATCGACGGCGAAAAGGCGCTCACGCTGCGCGGCGACAACATCGCCGCCGAATTCCATCAACTGGTCGAAAACTACATCGAGAAGCGCTTCGGCACCCAAGCCGCCGAAGTCGCCTGATACCCCAAGCCATGGCCGAAAAACTCAATGCCGTAAAGGGCATGAACGACATATTGCCGCCCGAATCGGCGCGCTGGGAGTGGCTCGAGGCCACCGTGCGCGAGCTGATGGCGCGCTATGCCTACCGCAACATCCGCACGCCGATCCTGGAGCACACGGCGCTGTTCGTGCGCGGCATCGGCGAGGTCACGGACATCGTCGAGAAGGAGATGTACTCGTTCCACGACCGTTCGGACAAGTACGGCGACAACGACCACCTGACGCTGCGCCCCGAGAACACCGCCGGCATCGTGCGCGCGGCGATCGAGCACAACCTGCTCTACGACGGCGGCAAGCGCCTGTGGGCCATCGGCCCGATGTTCCGGCGCGAGAAGCCGCAGCGCGGGCGCTTCCGCCAGTTCCACCAGATCGACGTCGAGGCGCTGGGTTTCGCCGGGCCGGACGTCGATGCCGAGCTGATCCTGCTGGCCAGCGGGCTGTGGAAGGCCATCGGCCTGACCGACGTGCGCCTGGAAATCAACAGCCTGGGCCAGCCGGCCGAGCGCGCGCTGCACCGTGCCCAGCTCATCGCCCACTTCGAGGCGCATGTCGATCAGCTCGACGAGGACGCCAGGCGCCGCCTGCACAGCAATCCGCTGCGCATTCTCGACACCAAGAATCCGGGGATGAAGACGCTGGTGGAGTCGGCGCCGAAGCTGATCGACTTTCTCGGCGCCGAGTCGCTGGCGCACTTCGATGGGCTGAAGGCCATTCTCGATGCCAACGACATCGCCTACGCCATCAACCCGCGCCTGGTGCGCGGCCTCGACTATTACAACCTCAGCGTCTTCGAATTCGTGACCGACCGGCTCGGCTCGCAGGGCACGGTGTGCGCCGGCGGGCGCTATGACGGCCTGTTCGAGCAGCTCGGCGGCAAGCCCGCGCCCGCGGTGGGCTGGGCCATCGGCGTGGAGCGTGTGCTCGAGCTGCTGAAGGAGCAGGGCACCGCGATCCCCGCGCCGACGCCCGATGCGTATGCGGTGGTGCCGAATGCGGCGGCGATCCCGGTCGCGCTGCGCACGCTGCAGCAGCTGCGTGAAGCGGGCGTGCGGGTGCAGATGCATGCGGCGACCGTCGACGGCCTCGGCAGCTTCAAGTCGCAGTTCAAGAGGGCCGACAGCAGCGGTGCGACCTATGCGCTGATCTTCGGTGCCGACGAGCTGTCGCGCGGCGAGGTCACGGTCAAGGCGCTGCGCGACGGCAGCGGGGCGCAGACCGCCCGCCCGCTGGCCGATCTGCCCGCCTGGGCCGCCACCCTACAATCCCCGGCTCCCAACAACTGACAGCGCATGGCAACCCATCTCGATCTCGAAGAACAGGAACAGCTCGACCAGCTCAAGCATTTCTGGAACACCTACGGCACGTTGATCACCTGGGTCGTGCTGCTGGCGGCCGGCGCCTTCATGGCGTGGAACGGCTGGCAGTATTTCCAGCGCGACAGGGCTGCGCGCGCCTCGGTGCTCTACGACGAGATCGAACGCAGCGCGCAGGCCGGCGACGCCGAGCGCATCGAAAGGGCGCTGGGCGACATGAAGGACAAGTTCGCAGGCACCGCCTACGCCCAGCAGGCCGGCCTGCTGGCGGCCCGCACGCTGAACGAAAAAGGCAAGGCCGAAGCCTCGCGCGCCGCGCTCGCCTGGGTGGCCGAGCACGCGGTCGACCCCGGCTACCAGGCCATCGCCAAGCTGCGCCTGGCGGCCGAGCTGCTCGAAGCCAAGTCCTATGACGATGCGCTGAAGCAGCTCTCCGGTAATGTGCCCAAGGAGTTCGAAGCGCTGGTGGCCGACCGCAAGGGCGACATCTACCTGGCCCAGGGCAAGCGCGACGAGGCCAAGGCCGAGTACCAGAAAGCCTGGACCGCGTTCGAGCCGCGCACCGACTACCGCCGCCTGATCGAGATCAAGCTCAACGCCGTCGGCGTCGACCCCAAGAGCCTCGCGCCGGCCACTGCCGGCACCGCATCGCCTGCCAAGACCACACCATGAATTTCAAGCGTTTCATGTCTCCTGCCTTCATCCTGCGCGCCGGGGCTGCCGCCATCGCGGTTGCCGCACTCGCGGCCTGCTCGTCGGGCTCCCCGAGGCCCAAGCCCGCCGAACTGGCGGCCAATCCGGCGCTGCTGGGCGTCCGGCAGGCCTGGAGCGTGCGCATTCCGGGCGTGACCTTCCCGCTCGCGACCGACGTCAGCGGCGACATGGTGACGGTGGCCGGCACCGACGGCACCGTCGTCATGATCGACGCGCGCTCGGGGCAGGAATCGTGGCGCGCCAGCGCCGGCGCGCCGCTGGTGGCGGGCGTGGGCAGCGACGGATCGCTGGTCGCGGTCGTGACCGCCGACAACGACCTGGTCGCACTGCAAGGCGGCAAGGTGCTGTGGAAGCAGCGGCTCACGGCCCAGTCGTACACCGCGCCGCTGGTGGCCGGCCGCCGCGTCTTCGTGCAGGCCGCCGATCGCACCACCAGCGCCTGGGACGGCCAGAGCGGACGGCGCCTGTGGGCGCAGCAGCGCACGGCCGAGAACCTGGTGCTGAAGCGGCCCGGCGTGCTGATCGCCGTGGGCGACACGCTGGTGAGCGGCATCGGCGGCCGGCTGGTCGGCATCAATCCGGCCAACGGCAGCTCGCGCTGGGAATCACCCATCGCCGCGCCGCGCGGCACCAACGACGTCGAGCGCCTGGTCGACCTGACCGGCAGCGTGAGCCGCGTCGGCGACGTGGTCTGCGCACGCGCCTACTACGCGAGCGTCGGCTGCGTGGACACCACGCGCGGCGCGCTGATCTGGAGCAAGCCGGCCATCGGCGCCGACGGCGTCAGCGGCGACGACGGCTTCGTCTACGGCACCGAGGAAAACGGCAACGTGGTGGCCTGGCGCCGCGCCGACGGCGAACGCGCCTGGCAGTCCGAGCGCTTCAAGTACCGCACGCTGACCGCGCCGCTGGCGGTCGGCCGCTCGCTGATCATCGGCGACAGCACCGGCCTCCTGCACCTGGTCTCGCGAGACGACGGCGCGCCGCTGAACCGCCTCTCCCCCGACGGCTCGGCGATCGCCGCGACGCCGGTGCTGGCGGGCAATACCGTTGTCGTGGTGACCCGCAACGGCGGCGTGTTCGGCTACCGCCCTGAATAACTTCTCAGGCGTCCGACCATGAAACCCGTCATTGCGCTGGTCGGGCGTCCCAACGTCGGCAAGTCGACACTCTTCAACCGCCTCACACAGACGCGCGACGCCATCGTCGCCGACTTCGCCGGGCTCACGCGCGACCGCCACTACGGCAACGGCCGCCAGGGCAAGCACGAGTTCATCGTGATCGACACCGGCGGCTTCGAGCCCGACGCGGGCAGCGGCATCTTCAAGGAGATGGCCAAGCAGACGCGCCAGGCCGTGGCCGAAGCCGACGTCGTGATCTTCGTGGTCGATGCCCGCGAGGGGCTCTCGGCCCAGGACCACGACATCGCCAACGAGCTGCGCCGGCTCGGCAAGCCCTGCGTGCTGGTGGCCAACAAGGCCGAAGGCATGCAGGACGGCACCAAGCTGGTCGACTTCTACGAGCTCGGCTTCGGCGAGGTGCATGGCGTCTCGGCGGCACACGGGCAGGGCATCCGCGGCCTGGTCGAACTGGCGCTCGAGCCTCTCGCCTTGCCCGATCCGGACGAGGAAACCGAGGAAGAGGATCCCAACAAGCCGATCAAACTCGCGGTCGCGGGCCGACCCAACGTCGGCAAGTCGACGCTGATCAACACCTGGCTCGGCGAGGAGCGTCTGGTCGCCTTCGACTTGCCGGGCACGACGCGCGATGCGATCGCCGTGCCTTTCGAGCGCAACGGCCAGCGTTTCGAGCTGATCGATACCGCCGGGCTGCGCCGCAGGGGCAAGGTGTTCGAGGCGATCGAGAAGTTCTCGGTGGTCAAGACGCTGCAGGCGATCGAATCGGCCAATGTCGTGCTGCTGCTGCTCGATGCCACCCAGGGCGTGACCGACCAGGACGCCCACATCGCCGGCTATATCCTGGAAAGCGGCCGCGCAGTGGTGATCGCGATCAACAAGTGGGACGCGGTCGACAGCTACCAGCGCGAGCAGATCCAGCGGCAGATCGAAACCCGGCTGCCTTTTCTCAAGTTCGCCGCGCTGCACTTCATCTCGGCCATCAAGCGCCAGGGGCTGGGGCCTGTGTGGCAGGCGATCGCCCAGGCCCACAAGTCGGCGACCCGCAAGATGTCGACCCCCGTGCTCACGCGGCTGCTGCTGGAGGCGGTGCAGTTCCAGGCGCCCAAGAAGTCCGGCATGTTCCGCCCCAAGATGCGCTATGCCCATCAAGGGGGCATGAACCCGCCCGTGATCGTGATCCACGGCAACTCGCTGGAACATGTCACGGATGCCTACAAGCGCTTCCTCGAAGGGCGCTTCCGCAAGGAGTTCGACCTGGTCGGCACGCCGCTTCGCATCGAGCTCAAGACCTCGCACAATCCTTACGCCGGCAAGGAGAGCTGAGGCCCGTGCCCTCGGATGGGGCGTTCGAGCTGCGGCGCTTTGGCTTCCATTGGCCGCCGTTGAGACGCAGCGACCGCCGAAGTTCCGCCTTTTAAGTGCCGTTATTTTTCGAAGGCCATTCGCCTTTCGTGCTGCAGTGCAGAAGTGCTGTGTTAAGGTGACTGGTCCAACAACTACTCTTGAACACGGAGAATATCGTGAGCAATAAAGGGCAACTTCTACAAGACCCCTTCCTGAACACCTTGCGTCGCGAGCACGTGCCGGTTTCGATCTATCTGGTCAACGGCATCAAGCTGCAAGGCCAGATCGAGTCTTTTGACCAGTACGTCGTGTTGCTTCGCAATACGGTGACTCAGATGGTCTACAAGCACGCCATCTCCACCATCGTGCCGGGTCGGGCCGTCAACTTCTCGGCTGCCGAGAGCGACGACGCTGCCGCCTGAACGGCATGGAGCGCGGCGGATCACCCGCCGCGCTTTCTTTCGATTTGATTCCGCTTGTCTGAACTGATTACCCGGAAAGAGGGCGCCGTCGTCCTGGTCGGTGTCGATTTCGGGCTGCCCCACTTCGACGGCGAACTCGAGGAACTCGGCCTGCTCGCGCAGACCGCCGGCCTCGAGCCCATCGCGCGCCTGGTGTGCAAACGCAAGGCGCCCGATGCGGCATTGTTTGTCGGCAGCGGCAAGGCCGACGAGATCCGCGAGTTGGCCGACCTGCATCGCGCCAGCGAAGTGATCTTCGACCAGGCCCTGAGCCCTGCACAGCAACGCAACCTCGAGCGCCAGCTCGGCGTGGCGGTGTACGACCGCACCTTCCTGATCCTCGAGATCTTCGCCCAGCGCGCGCGCTCGCACGAGGGCAAGCTGCAGGTCGAACTCGCCCGGCTGCAATACCTGAGCACGCGGCTCGTGCGGCGCTGGTCCCACCTTGAGCGCCAGCGCGGGGGTATCGGCACGCGCGGCGGCCCTGGCGAAACGCAGATCGAACTCGACCGCCGAATGATCGGCGAATCGATCAAGCGCACGCGCGAACGCCTCGCCAAGGTGCAGCGCCAGCGTGGCACGCAGCGCCGCCAGCGCGAGCGGCGCGACACCTTCAACATCTCGCTGGTCGGCTACACCAATGCCGGCAAGTCCTCGTTGTTCAATGCGCTGGTGAAGGCGCGCGCCTATGCGGCCGACCAGCTGTTCGCGACGCTGGACACCACCACACGCAATCTCTACCTCGGCGACGCGCGCCGCAAGGTGTCGATCTCCGACACGGTCGGCTTCATCCGGGACCTGCCGCACGGGCTGATCGACGCGTTCAAGGCCACGCTGCAGGAAGCGGTCGACGCCGACCTGCTGCTGCACGTGGTCGATGCCTCCAACCCTCACCATCCCGAGCAGATGGCCGAGGTCCAGGCCGTGCTCAAGGAGATCGGGGCCGACACGGTGCCCCAGCTTCTGGTGTTCAACAAGCTCGATGCACTTGAAAGTACGCAGCATCCCCTGCATCTGTGCGACGAGTTCGACATCGACGGCGTGCAGGTGCCTCGCATCTTCCTGAGCGCCCACACCGGCGAGGGCGTTCCGGCCTTGCGGGCCGAACTCGCACGACGATCGCGGTCGTCGGACGAGGCCATGACCCCAGAGCCCGACGCCGAATTGCACGATGCCGCCCACTGATTGGCACAATGCCCCCTCACTGACGAGAGAACAGAACCGAATGAATGCAAAGCCAGTGTGGAGACGATTTCAGGGCATGTTCAACCTGAACGACGGACGTTGGGGGCGGGGCGACGAGCCTCCCCCGAACGGCGACCGTCCTGCGGGCGCGAACCGCCCCGACGACGAGCCACCGCCGTCCGGCAACAACAACCGTCCGCGCGGGCAAGGTCCGAACCAAGGCCCGCCGGACCTCGATGAACTCTGGCGCGACTTCAACCGCAAGCTCGGCGGCCTGTTCGGCGGCGGGCGCGGCGGCGGCAACGGCAACCGGCCGAACGGCGGCAACGGCGGCGGCCTCAAGCCCGACATGAAGAACGCAGGCGTCGGCCTGGGCCTGGTCGCGGCGGTCGCCGTGCTGATCTGGCTGGGCACCGGCTTCTTCATCGTCAACGAAGGCCAGCAGGCCGTGATCACGCAGTTCGGCCGCTACAAGGCGACCGTGGGCGCAGGTTTCAACTGGCGGCTGCCTTACCCGATCCAGCGCCACGAACTCGTGGTCGTGACGCAGATTCGTTCCACCGACGTCGGGCGCGACACCATCGTGCGCTCCACCGGCCTGCGCGAGTCGGCCATGCTGACCGAAGACGAGAACATCGTTGAGATCAAGTTCGCGGTGCAATACCGGCTGAGCGACGCGCGCGCCTACCTCTACGAAAGCAAGACGCCGGCCGACACGGTGGTGCAGGTGGCCGAGACCGCGGTGCGCGAGGTGGTCGGCAAGATGAAGATGGACGCGGCCCTCGCCGAGGAACGCGACCAGATCGCACCGCGCGTGCGCACGCTGATGCAAACCATCCTCGACCGCTACAAGGTCGGCGTCGAAGTCGTGGGCATCAACCTGCAGCAGGGCGGGGTGCGTCCGCCCGAGCAGGTGCAGGCCTCCTTCGACGACGTGCTCAAGGCCGGCCAGGAGCGCGAGCGCACCAAGAACGAGGCGCAAGCCTATGCCAACGACGTCGTGCCGCGTGCCACGGGTACCGCTTCGCGGCTGAAAGAGGAGTCCGAGGCGTACAAGGCCCGCATCGTCGCGCAGGCGCAGGGCGATGCGCAGCGCTTCGCCTCGGTCCTGACCGAATACCAGAAGGCGCCGCAGGTCACGCGCGACCGCATGTACACCGACGCCATGCAGCAGATCTACGCCAGCACCACCAAGGTCCTGGTCGACTCCAAGCAGGGCTCGAACCTGCTCTATCTGCCGCTCGACAAGCTGGTGCAGATGTCCGGCCAGAACGCCGCAGGCACGCCGGTCGACGGCGCCAGCCCCAGCGTCGCCGGCACCGCGCCGCCGCAGTCGTCGGTGATTCCGGTCGTTCCTTCTTCTTCTTCCGGCGAGGCGCGTGCCCGCGACGGCCGCTCGCGCGACCGCGACGTGCGCTGAGGAAACCATCTCATGAACAGAATCGGATTCATCGCATCGACGATCCTCGTGGTCCTCGCTTTGCTGAGCTCCACGCTCTTCGTCGTCGACCAGCGCCAGTTCGGCGTGGTCTACGCCCTCGGACAGATCAAGGAAGTGATCACCGAGCCGGGCTTGAACTTCAAGCTGCCACCGCCGTTCCAGAACGTGTCGTACATCGACAAACGCCTGCTGACGCTGTCCAGCCTCGATCCCGAGCCCATGCTCACGGCCGAGAAGCAGCGCGTGGTGGTCGACTGGTACGTGCGCTGGCGCATCAGCAACCCCTCGGAATACATCCGCAACGTTGGCCTCGACGAGAACGCCGGCGCCATGCAACTCAACCGCGTGGTGCGAAATGCCTTCCAGGAGAACGTCAACAAGCGCACCGTGCGCGACCTGATCTCGGTGCGCCGCGAGGCCCTCATGGCCGACGTCCAGCGCGAAGTGCTGTCGGTGGTGAAGGGCGTCAAGCCGTGGGGCGTGGACATCATCGACGTGCGGATCACGCGGGTCGACTATGTGGAAGCAATCACCGAATCGGTCTACCGCCGCATGGAGGCCGAGCGCAAGCGCGTCGCCAACGAGCTTCGTTCGACCGGCTTCGCCGAGGGCGAGAAGATCCGCGCCGATGCCGACCGCCAGCGCGAAGTGATCGTGGCCAACGCTTACCGCGACGCGCAGAAGATCAAGGGCGAGGGCGATGCCAGCGCGGCATCGGCCTACGCCGGCTCCTTCGGCCGCGATCCGCAGTTCGCCCAGTTCTATCGCAGCCTCGATGCCTACAAGCAGAGCTTCAACAAGAAGAGCGACGTGATGGTGCTGGACCCTTCGTCGGACTTCTTCCGCGCGATGCAGGGGTCGGGCTCGTCGGCCACGGCTGCTCCGCGTCGATAAGGGCGTGAGCGCCGAAATCTTCTGGAGCGCGCTTGCGCTCGTGCTGGTGATCGAGGGCATCCTGCCCTTCGTCTCGCCGGGCAGCTGGCGGCGAGGCTTCGGCCAGCTCATGCAGCTGCGCGATGGGCAGCTGCGCTTCTTCGGCCTCTGCAGCATCCTGCTGGGCGTCTTCCTGCTCTGGGTTTTGGGGTAGGGCCTGTTCCCCCATGAATCACCCCCGCGTGAGGCCCCACAGAGGGCCCAATCTAGGCGCCAAGCGGAACTGGGGTGCCACCCCAGTGAGCATTGGCAACGACGAGTGGGCCCTCTGTGGGGCCTCACCCGAAGGGCCGTGGCGGCAAGGGGCACATGGCGTCGTTGCGGTCCTTGCCCGGGGATCACCCCGGGCTGCGGCCCACGCCTAGCCCTGCACCCCTTGCCGCCCCGGCGCGGGGGTGATTCATGGGGGAACAGGCCCTGGCGTCCCGGTAGAATCCCGGTTTAACCACGCCCCCGATCCCCATGTCCGCCTGGGTCCTCCCGGATCACATTGCCGATGTGCTGCCTTCCGAGGCGCGCCACATCGAAGAACTTCGACGCCAGCTGCTCGACACCGCCCGTGGCTATGGCTACGAGCTGGTGATGCCGCCGCTGCTGGAGCACCTGGAATCCCTTCTCTCCGGCACCGGCGAAGCGCTGGACCTTCAGACCTTCAAGCTGGTCGACCAGTTGTCCGGGCGCAGCATGGGATTGCGCGCCGACACCACGCCGCAGGTGGCGCGCATCGATGCGCACCTGCTCAATCGCCGCGGCGTTGCGCGCCTCTGCTACTGCGGCCCGGTGGTCCATACCCGTCCCGACCGCCCGCATGCCACGCGCGAGCCGCTGCAGTTCGGCGCCGAGATCTACGGCCATGCAGGGCTCGAAGCCGATACCGAGATCCTGCGCCTTGCGCTCGACTGCCTGCAGGCGGCCGGCATGCAGAGCCCCGTCATCGTCGACCTGGCCGATGCGCGCATCGTGCGCTCGCTGTTCGCCGGCGTGCCGGTCGATGCCGCGGTCCTCGCGCGCGTGCATGCGGCGCTGGCGGCCAAGGATGCGAGCACGCTGCGCGAACTCACGGCCGACTTTCCCAAGGCGTCGCGCGAAGGACTGCTGGCGCTGGTGCGGCTCTATGGCGACGCATCGGTACTCGACGAAGCGGCCAAGGTCCTGCCCGCCACGGCCGGCCTGCGCCAGGCGCTCGCAGACCTGAAGCAGCTCGCCCTCCGGCTGGCCGGCGCCCGCATCAGCTTCGACCTGGCCGACCTGCGCGGCTACGCCTACTACAGCGGCATGCGCTTCGGCATCTACACCGACGGCGCGAGCGACGCGCTGGTGCGCGGCGGCCGTTACGACGAGGTGGGCGCCGTGTTCGGCCGCAACCGGCCGGCGGTCGGCTTCAGCCTCGACGTGCGAGAGCTGGTCGGCGTGCTGCCGGCGCGGCCGCTGCGTGCCGCGATCCGTGCGCCCTGGAGCGATGCCGCGGGCCTCGGCAAGACCATCGCCGAATTGCGCGGCCAAGGCGAAACCGTGGTCTGCGTGCTGCCCGGCCACGAGAGCGAAATCGACGAATTCCACTGCGACCGCGAGCTTGTCGAGCACAACGGGCAGTGGAACGTGCAAGCCATCTGAATCTTCTTAAGCGGGACATCATGAGCGTTACCACCGGACGAAACGTGGTCGTCGTCGGCACCCAATGGGGCGACGAGGGCAAGGGCAAACTGGTCGACTGGCTGACCGAGAGCGCGCAGGGCGTCGTGCGCTTCCAGGGCGGCCACAACGCGGGCCACACGCTGGTCATCAACGGCGTCAAGACCGCGCTGCACCTGATCCCGAGCGGCATCATGCGGCCCGGCGTCAAGTGCTACATCGGCAACGGCGTGGTGCTCTCGGCGGCCAAGCTGTTCGAGGAAATCGAAGGCCTGGAGAAGGCCGGCGTCGAGGTGCGCTCGCGCCTGCGCATCAGCGAGGCCTGCCCGCTGATCCTGCCTTTCCATGCGGCGCTCGATATCGCGCGCGAGATCTACCGCGAGAAGGGCGGCGTCGAGAAGATCGGCACCACCGGCCGCGGCATCGGCCCGGCCTACGAAGACAAGATCGCGCGCCGCGCGCTGCGCGTGCAGGACCTGAAGCACCCCGAGCGCTTCGCCACCAAGCTGCGCGTGCTGCTCGACTTGCACAACCATGTGCTCACGCAGGTGCTGAGCGCGCCGGCGATCGACTTCGATGCCGTCTACGACGAGGCCATGCGCCATGCCGAGCTGCTCAAGCCGATGATGGCCGACGTCTCGCGCGAGCTCAACGACGCCCACCGCGCCGGCGCCAACCTGCTGTTCGAAGGCGCGCAGGGCACGCTGCTCGACGTCGACCATGGCACGTACCCCTACGTGACGTCGAGCAACTGCGTGGCCGGCAACGCTGCGGCGGGATCGGGCGTGGGCCCGGGCATGCTGCACTACGTGCTCGGCATCACCAAGGCCTACTGCACGCGCGTGGGCGGCGGACCTTTCCCGACCGAACTCGACTGGGCGACGCCCGGCACCGTCGGCTACCACCTGAGCACCGTCGGCGCCGAAAAGGGCGTGACCACAGGCCGCAGCCGCCGCTGCGGCTGGTTCGACGCGGCGCTGCTCAAGCGCTCGGCGCAGGTCAACGGCCTGAGCGGCCTGTGCATCACCAAGCTCGACGTGCTCGACGGCCTCGAAGAGCTGCAACTTTGCACCGGCTACCAGCTCGATGGCGAATACACCGACATCCTGCCGATGGGCGCCGACGAGATCGAGCGCTGCACGCCGGTCTACGAAAAGCTCGAGGGATGGACCGAAAGCACGGTGGGTATCACCCAGTACGACAAGCTGCCGATCAATGCGAGGCTCTACCTGCAGCGCATCGAACAAGTCACGGGCGTGCCGATCCACATGGTGTCTACCAGCCCGGACCGCGATCACACGATCATGATGCGCCACCCCTACCTAGCAGACTGAACGGAGCCCATTCCACATGTTGACCGAAGACGGCAAACACCTCTACGTGAGCTACGACGAGTACCACAACCTGATCGAGAAGCTCGCGATCAAGGTGCATCAGTCGGGCTGGGAGTTCGACACCATCCTGTGCCTGGCGCGCGGCGGCATGCGGCCGGGAGACGTGCTCTCGCGCATCTTCGACAAGCCGCTGGCGATCATGTCCACCAGCTCCTATCGCGCAGATGCCGGCACCATCCAGGGCCATCTGGACATCGCACGCTACATCACGACGCCCAAGGGCGAGATTGCCGGCAAGGTGCTGCTGGTCGACGACCTCGCCGACTCGGGCCACACGCTGCATGCGGTGGTGGACATGCTCAGGACCAAGTACCCGCCGATCACCGAGCTGCGCAGCAGCGTGATCTGGACCAAGGCGCTGTCGACCTTCACGCCGGACTACTCGGTCGAGTTCCTGCCGACCAATCCGTGGATTCATCAGCCCTTCGAGGGCTATGACTCGATGGGCGCCGAGAAGCTCTTGGAGAAGTGGTCAGTCTGACTTGAGCATCGCCGTGTAGCGCCGCTGCATCTCGTCGGTCGACACATCCTCGATGCTGTGACCGATGTTCCAGCGGTGGCCGAAGGGATCGCGGAACGAGCCGGAGCGCTCGCCGTAGAACTGGTCCTGTATCGGAATATCGAGGGTGGCGCCGGCTTTCAGCGCACGGTCGATCACCGCATCCGCATCGTCGACGTGCAGATGGATCGTGACTGCGGTGGCGCCGATCGCCTTGGCGCCCCGGATGCCGTATTCGGGGAATTCGTCGGACAGCATCAGCGTCGTGCCGTCGAAGTCGAGCTCGGCATGGCCGATGCGGCCGCTGGGCTCGGTCAGCCTGAACTTCTCGCGCGCCCCGAACACCTCGCCGTAGAACGCGATCGCCGCTGCCGTGTCGTGCACGCAGAGGTAGGCAAACAATTCATGAGTGGCCATCGGAATCTCCTGTGGGGTCCGGTTGCGATTTTGCGCACGCCGGACGCTCGCGTCTTGAACGAAATTGACCTCAGGCCCGCACATGATTCGGCGAGGCCGGCAACGCGCGGGTATAGGCCTGCGGCGTCATGCCGGCGATCTCGAGGAAATCGCGGTTGAAGTGGGGCTGGTCGCTGTAGCCGACCTGCAAGGCGAGATCGACCCAGGGAAGGGTGCGCGGTCCGTTCCACGCGGCCATCACGCGCTGGAAGCGAAGCACCCGTTCGAGGCGCTTCGGCGGCAATCCCGCGGCGTCGCGGAACAGCGCGATGAAGCGGCGGTGGCTGTAGCCGCTGGCACCCACCAGTTCGGCGATCGGCGTGCCGCCCAGCCGAGCCAGCGCCTGTGCGATGGCCGGGTGCATGGCCTGCGGTCGGCTTCTTGCGCGCTCGGTCAGCAAGGCCTCGAACATGGCGAGCTGCGCCTCGAGGTCGCCGGCTGCGTGAATGCGCTCCAGGGCCTCGGCCGCCGCCGCGCCACCCCAGAGCGCATCGAGTGGCGTGTGGCGCTCGGCCAGTTCATCGGCCGGAAGGCCGAGCAGCGCACGCGCCGCGCCGGGCCGCAGCTGCGCGCCTACCGAGCGGGTCGCGACCGAGACGTCGCGCGCGTAGAAGGCCGAGCGCGCACCGCCCACGATCGCGTAGCCCACGGTGTAACCCGCAGCGTCCGCGTCGCCGGCGAACAAGCGCAGCGGCGGGCCGGAAAGCCGGAACACCAGGTGCATGTCGCCGGTCGGCAGCACGTGTTCGCGCAGCATCGTGTTCGAAGCGTCGGCAGCAGGGTCCATCGCCCACATCGATCGGACGTAGGGTCGCAGCCAGGGGCCGGGTGTGCGCGTCAGCAGCATGCGTCCATTGTCCGGTGCCTCGCCGTTCGCGTCGACTAGCATGGCGGCATGCGAAAGCCCATCACCGACCTGATCCACCATCCCTACAGCCCACCCGCGAAATTCGCCGCGCCCCAGCCCGGCGTGTTCAAGGCTTCCACCGTGTTCTTCGCCGACGTCGCAGCGATGCGCGCGCGCGACTGGAAGACCAAGGCCGGCTACACCTACGGCCTGCACGGCACGCCGACCACTTTCACGCTCGAGGAGCGGCTCAGCACGCTTGAAGGCGGCACCGAATGCCTGCTGGTGCCCAGCGGGCTCGCGGCGATTTCGCTGGTGGCCTTTGCCTTCCTGAAGAGCGGCGACGAGGTGCTGCTCCCCGACAACGCCTACGGCCCGAACAAGGCGCTCTGCAACGGCGAACTGGCCAACTTCGGCATCACCCACAAGCTCTACGACGCCATGGATCCGGCCGATCTCGCAGCCAAGCTGTCGGACCGCACCAAGCTGGTCTGGGTCGAGGCGGCGGGTTCGGTCACGATGGAATTCCCGGACCTGCCGGCGCTGGTGGGTGCCTGCCGTGCGCGCGGCGTGATCACGGCGCTCGACAACACCTGGGGCGCCGGTCTCGCCTTCGCGCCTTTCGATTTCAACGGCAGCGGGCAGGGCGTCGACATCTCGGTCCATGCGCTGACCAAGTACCCGAGCGGCGGCGGCGACGTGCTGATGGGCAGCGTGATCACGCGCGACGAGCGGCTGCATCGCGCGCTCAAGCTCACCCACATGCGCATGGGCTTCGGCATCGGCGTCGGCGACGTCGAGACGGTGCTGCGTTCGCTGCCCAGCCTGGCCGTGCGCTATGAAGCGCATGACCGCAACGCGCGCGAACTCGCCCGCTGGCTCGACGGCCGCGAGGAGATCGCGCAGGTGCTGCACCCGGCGCTCGAGGGCTCGCCGGGCCATGCGCATTGGCTGCGTCTGTGCGGCGCGAGCGACCTGGCGGCCGGCCTGTTCTCGGTGGTGTTCGATGCCCGCTACGGCGCCGCGCAGGTCGACCGCTTCTGCGACAGCCTGAAGCTGTTCAGGCTCGGCTATTCGTGGGGCGGACCGATCAGCCTGGTGGTGCCCTACGACATCGGCCTGATGCGTGATCCGGCCGTCGCACGCTGGCCGCACAAGGGCACGCTGGTGCGCTTTTCGGTCGGGCTGGAGGACGTGGACGACCTGCGCGTCGACCTCGAACAGGCCCTGGCGGCGCTCTGAACCGCGCCGGTTATCGCGTACAGTCGGATCAGTGCAGTCAACCGGACTGCCTCGCCTCAAGGAGAAGCAGTGGCAACACCAAATTACGGCTACGAGAAGCGCCAGAAGGAGTTGGCCAAGAAGAAGAAGAAGGAAGACAAGCTCAGGGAAAAGGCCCAGCGCAAGCTGGGCCCGAGCAGCGAGGGCCTGGCCCAGGGCGATCCTGAAACCGATGTCGCATCGCTGGAGCGCGATCCGCCGACCGTCCCAAATCTGCCGACCAAGAACGGCTGAATCGTTTCAAGCGGTTTCAAAGTTTCCATGACATGACAAAGCCGCCGCGGGCAGGGCCTGCGGCGGCTTTTTCTTGATCGGATCACTTGCCCGCGAGCAGCTTGCGCAGGGCCGGCCACACGTTGTCGAGGATGCGCGGCTGGGCGGCGGCCGTCGGATGGATGCGGTCGGCCTGGAACAGCACGGCAGCGTCGGGACCGTCCGCCACGCCCTTCAGAAGAAAGGGCACCAGTGCCGCCTTGGTGCTGCCCGCCACCCTGGTGAAGATCGCCTCGAAACGCCGCGTGTAGTCGCTGCCGTAGTTGGGCGGCACCTGGATGCCGACGATCAGCACTTGCGCGCCGGCCGCCTGTGCCGCCTTGGTCATCTGCAGCAGGTTGTCTTCGGTGCCGGCGAGCGGCAGGCCGCGCAGCGCGTCGTTGGCGCCCAGCTCGAGCACCAGGTGCGTCGGCTTGTGCTGCGCGAGCAGGCCCGGCAGCCGGGAGCGGCCGCCGGCGCTGGTGTCGCCGCTGATGCTGGCGTTGATCACCGTGGCCGCCATCTTCTGCTGGGCGAGGCGCTGCTCCAGCAACGGTACCCAGCCCTCGCCGCGCTTGAGGCCGTACTCGGCGGAAAGCGAGTCGCCGACGACGAGAATCACGGGCGGCCTGCCGGCCGCAGCCTGGGCCCGGGCGGCCACCCATGACCCCGCGCTGCCGGCCAGTGCACCGCTCAAGATAAAGTGACGTCGATTCACCACGCAAGAACCTTTCAATGTCCAGTATCCGATCCGAGGCAATTGTCGCCGTCGAACATGTTTTCAAGTCTGTCACCGACTCCGCCGGAACGCTGGACATTCTGCAGGACATCGACTTCACCTTGGGAGCCCGGGAGACCGCCGCCATCGTCGGCGCCTCGGGCTCCGGCAAGAGCACGCTGCTGTCGATCGTCGCCGGCCTCGACACGCCGACCCGCGGCACCGTGAGGCTCGCGGGCGAAGACCTGTTCGCGATCGACGAGGACGAGCGCGCCGCGCTGCGCGCCCGCAAGGTCGGCTTCGTGTTCCAGAGCTTCCAGTTGCTCGGCAACCTGAGCGCGCTCGAGAACGTGATGCTGCCGCTCGAACTCGCCGACCGCCGGGACGCGCGCAAGACCGCGACCGAGATGCTGGGCCGCGTCGGCCTCGGCCAGCGCCTGGGCCACTACCCCAAGGTCCTCTCGGGCGGCGAGCAGCAGCGCGTGGCGCTGGCCCGCGCCTTCGTCGTGCAGCCCGCGCTGCTGCTGGCCGACGAGCCCACCGGCAGTCTCGACTTCGCGACCGGCGAGCAGGTGATGCGGCTGATGTTCGACCTCAACCGCGAGCTCGGCACCACGCTCGTGCTGGTGACGCACGACCGCGGCATCGCGGCGCAGTGCGAGCGCCGCATCACGATCGAGGCCGGGCGCGTGGTCCCCGCAGACCTGGCTGCGATCGCCAAGGTCTGAAGCGATGATCGTTCCCAGGTTCTGGGCCGAAGGCCGCATCCAGGAGCGTGTGGGAGGCAAGCAGGTCACCGTGCGACGCCACGGCTGGTCCGACGAGAGCCCGGTGGCCGCGCAGGCGCATGCGGACCAGCGCACGCGGGAAGCCTTCGACCGCATCGTCGCCGGCGAAAAGCTGGTGCGGCGCGAACGCAAGATGCCCTACAACGGCGCCGACGGCATGCCGATCCGCGAGGAGATCGTGGAACGCCACGGCGATGCCGTCGTCACGCGCAACGGCTACGGTGCGCGCTGCCTCAACACGCCCGACGTGCTGTTCGCCGACATCGATTTCGAGGAGCCTCTGCACGGCGGCGTATTCGGCTATGCGCTGGCACCGGCGGTGATCGCCGGCGTGGTCGGCGGCTGGGCCGGCAAGTCGTGGCTGGGCGGACTGATCGCCGCACTCGTGGTCTTCGTCGTCGCCTGGCAGATCGGCAGCAAGAAGAAGCGCGGCGACGCGGAAGCGCGCCCGGCCCTCGAGAAGCGCGCCGCCGAGCGCATCGGACGCTTCGTCCATCAGCACCCCGAATGGAACCTGCGCATCTACCGCACGCCGGCCGGCTTCCGCGTGCTCGCGGTGCACGGCGTCTTCGATCCTACCGATCCGGCGGTGGCCGATTGCTTCCAGGCATTGAACGTGGACAAGGTCTATGCACGCATGTGCCGCAACCAGAGATGCTTTCGCGCACGGGTCAGTGCCAAGCCCTGGCGCATCGGCATCGGCGAACACATGCGGCCGCAGCCCGGCGTCTGGCCGGTGGCGCCCGACAAGCTCCCGGTGCGCGATGCCTGGATCGCGCGCTACGAGGCTGCCGCCGAGGCGCACGCCGCGTGCCAGTTTCTCGAAAGCGTGGGCAGCCAGCAGGTGCACCCGCGCGCACTCGCGGTCCAGGAGGCGCACGACGCGCTGAGCCGGGCGCACAGCGGGCTGCCGCTCGCCTGAAGGGCAGCGCGCGCCCTCCGATGGCCGGCGCGGTCGAGAGCCTCAATGTCTCGGTGGCGAGCGGGGTGTGCCTCTAGTACCTGAGTGCGCGCGCGAAATCTCAAGCAATTCTCGTTTTTTGTTGCGCAATCCTTTAAGCGGCATCCAGGGTCACAACAATGAGCGCCGATGTGCACCCGTTATCTAGAGCTTGTTGCTCGCGCCCTGGCCCTTCGACTCCCAAGCACGCGGCTGGCCTATCCCTGCCTGGTCGCGGCGCTGACCCTGAGCGCCGGCGCCGTGCAGGCGCAGACCACGCCGCCCGCCACCAACGTCCCCGGCGCTGGCCAACTCCAGCGCCAGACCGAGCAAACGCTGCAGCCCCCGCCACCCGCGGTGGCGCCGCCCTCCCAGCCCGCCGAGGCGGCTGTCGATCGCAGCGGCCCGCTCATGACCATCCAGCGCTTCGCCATCGAAGGCGCCAGCCTCATCCCGGCCGACGAACTGGCGCGCCAGCTCGATCCCTACCGCGGCAGGCCGATGAGCCTCGGTGAACTGCAAGCCGCCGTGCAAACCCTCGTTGCGACCTACCGTGAGCGCGGCTGGTTCGCCCGTGTGCTGATCCCGCCCCAGGACGCCAGCGCCGGCACGCTGCGCGTGCGCGTCATCGAAGGCCGCTTCGGCCGTGTCATCTCCTCGGATCGAGCGCCGAGGCGCGCCGACAGCGCCTTCGTCGAAGCCGTGGTCGCCCGCCGCCTGCGCCCGGGCGAGCCCTATTCGCAAGCCGAGCTCGAACGCGGCCTGCTGCTGGCCAACGACCTGCCCGGCGTGCGCGCCGACGGCGTGCTGCAGGCCGGCACGCAAACCGGCACCAGCGACCTCGCCCTGCACATCCAGGACGGCCCTCTCTTCACCGGCCAGCTCGGCCTGAACAACGCCGGCAGCCGCTTCACCGGCCGCGCCCAGGCGAATGCGCAGCTCGCGCTCGACAACCCCTCGGGCCGAGGCGACCAGGCCACGCTCACGGCCCTGGCTGCCGAACGCCTGGACTATCTCGGCGCCGGCTACAGCGTGCCGCTGGGGCATGACGGCTGGCGCGCCAGCCTGGCCCATACTGAACTGCACTACCGTCTGGGCGGTGGCTTCAGTGCCTTGGACGCGCGCGGCGCTGCCCGCACCACGAGCCTGGGCCTGGCCTACCCGCTACAGCGCAGCGGCGACGCCAGCGTCTGGATCGGCCTGAGCGCGGAGCAGGGCCGCTACAACGACGACACCCTGGGCGCCACGCTGCGCCAGCGTCGCGTCGACACCGCGGCGCTTGCGCTGTGGGGCAACGCCCGCGACGGCTGGGGCGGCGGGGGCATCAGCGACTGGCGCGTCGCCCTCGCGCAAAGCCACCTGACGTTGGGCGAGCCCGTCGACCGGATGCAGGACGCGGCAGGCCCCAAAGCCGCCGGCAGCGCCATGCGGCTGAGCTACGAGCTGCGACGCGAACAGAACTTCAATGCGCCGCTGTACTGGCGCATACGCATGGCGGGCCAGTTTGCCTCGCGCAACCTCGATGCCTCGCAGAAGATGGCCCTGGGCGGCCCCTCGGGCGTGCGCGCCTACCCCGGGGACGACGGACTCGGCGACAGCGCCCACCTGGTGCAGCTGGAGCTGCATCGGCCCTTCACCTGGAACGCGCCCGGCGCGTTCGACGGCTTCCTCTTCCTCGACGGCGGCGTCGTGCGCCAGCATCGCAACCTTTGGGCCGGCTGGGACACGCGCAACAGCGGCCACAACACCTACGGCCTGGCCGCCGCTGGCCTGGGCCTGAACTGGACCAGCCCCACCGGGTTGGCCGCCAGCCTCACCCTTGCCGTGCCGCTGGGCAACAACCGCGGCAGCGGCGTCAGCGGGCGCAACCAGGACGGCAGCCGCACCGCGCCCTGGGTGTGGCTGAGCCTACGTCAGCGTTTCTGACCACGCTGCCCCGTCGAAGACACCCCACACCGCATCGCTTCCCTGGAGAGAGTTCTCATGCACCGTCACGCCAGCCTCAATCGCGCCTACCGCCTGGTCTTCGACCGCGCCCGGGGCACCTGGGTCGTCGCACCTGAGACGGCTCGCTCGGTGGGCGGCGACGGTGGCGTCACTGCGAGTTCGCCCACCGGACTGCTGCAACCGCGCCTCCTCAAGCGTCTGGCCTGGACCATCGCGCTGGCCCTGTCGGCCGCCACCGCTTGGGCAGCAGACCCCAGCCCGCCGGCGGCCAGCACCTTGCCCATGGGAGGCCGGGTGGTGGCCGGCAGCGCCAACCTGAGCACCAGCGGCAGCACGATGACGGTGGGCCAGGCCAGCCAGCGCGCCATCATCAACTGGTCCAGCTTCGACGTGGGCTCGGCCGCCGCGGTCAACTTCGTGCAGCCCAACGCTGCGGCCGTCACGCTCAACCGCGTCACCGGCGGTAGCGCCAGCCAGATCTTCGGGCGCGTCAGCGCCAATGGCCAGATCTACCTGGTCAACCCGGCGGGCGTGCTCATTGGCCGCAGCGCCCAGGTCGACGCCGGGGGGCTGGTGGCCTCCACGCTGGGCATCACCGATGCGGACTTCCTGGCCGGGCGCGACCGGTTCACCCAAGGCGCGGGCGACAGCGGCTCGGTGGTCAACCAAGGGCGAATCAACGTCGGCACCGGCGGGCGCATCGCGCTGCTGGGCACACGCGTGAGCAACCAGGGCCAGCTGCTGGCGCCCGGCGGCGATGTGGCCCTGGTCGCGGGCCGCCAGGTGACGCTGGCCGCCGGGGCCGATGGGCACCTCCAGCTCAGCGTGGATGCCGCCGAGCTGGCCACGCTGGTGAGCAACAGTGGCCTGATCCACGCCGATGGCGGGACGATCACGCTCACTGCGCGGGGCGCCAGCGCACTGGCCTCGGCGGTGGTGAGCAACACCGGCACGCTGCAGGCGCGCACGGTGGACAGCCGCAACGGTCGCATCCTGCTGCTGGCCGACCTGGACCAGGGCGGCCGCGTGGAGGTCAACGGCGCGCTGGACGCCAGCGCGCCGGCGGGCGGCAACGGCGGCTTCATCGAGGCCTCGGCACAGCGGGTGCAGGTGGCCGATGGCGCCCGGGTGAGCACGCTCGCCGCCCAGGGCGAGACCGGCCGCTGGCTGGTCGATCCGACCGACTTCACCATCGGCGCGGGCGGCGCGGCGCAGAGCGCCAGCGGCATCGGGGCCGACACGCTCGGCGCGAACCTGGCGAACACGAACATCACCCTGCAGACGGCCGCGGGCGGTACGCAGCCGGGCGACATCCATGTCAATGCGCCGGTGAGCTGGAGCGCGAACACGCTGACGCTCAACGCGGCCAACAACATCGACATCAACGCCGTGATGACCGCCGGCGGCACGGCGGGGCTGGCGCTGAACTACGGGGGCACCAACGGCAATGCGGCGGCCACGCCGGCAGCCGGCAGCAACGTGAACGTGGCCCTGAGCGACAGCGGCTTTACGGGGCGGGTGGACTTCACCGGCACGGGCAACAGCCTGAGCATCAACGGCGCTCCCTACACCCTCGTCAGGGACGTCGCGGCGCTGCAAGGCATCGACAGCAATCTCAGCGGGCGCTATGCGCTGGCCAACGACATCGATGCCAGTGCCACGGTCAATTGGAACGGCGGGGCGGGGTTCAGCCCGATCGGTCTCTTCTCCGGCACCTTGGACGGCCTGGGCCATGTGGTCAACGGGCTGACCATCAATCGGCCGGGCGAATTCAACGTAGGCTTGGTCTCTCAAACCGACAGCGACAGCACCTTTCGCAACTTGGGGCTGACCGGGGGTGCATTGGTGGGTCGCTTCGGCGTCGGTAGCCTGATCGGCGCTCACAGGGGCAGCATCAGCAACGTGTACGCTACGAGCAGTGTGTCGGGCACGTCCTTCGGCGCCGGCGGCCTGGTCGGCATTCAGGAAGGCGGAAGCATCAGCAACGCCTACGTCACGGGCGGTGTGTCAGGCGCCAAGTGGGTCGGTGGCCTGGTCGGCCAACAGAATGGCGGCAGCATCAGCGACGCCTATGCAACCGGCAGCGTGTCGGGCGGCAGCAGCGTCGGCGGCTTGGTCGGCATTCAGGTCGGCGGCGGCAGCATCAGCAACGCCTATGCCACGGGCAACGTGTCTGGAGACGATTCTGTCGGTGGCTTGGTTGGCGGGCAGCACGCCGGCGTCATCAGCAACGCTTATGCTGCGGGCGCCGTGTCGGGTGTCAGCGAGGTCGGTGGCCTGGTCGGCCTTCAGGC
>Ga0307515_10000207_pt1 | contig 144495 bp, 177 predicted proteins | sample 17_EM_MG_FD_194513 | JGI IMG/M metagenome (GOLD analysis project Ga0307515, IMG submission 194513) | Populus trichocarpa ectomycorrhiza microbial communities from riparian zone in the Pacific Northwest, United States - 17_EM | ecosystem: Host-associated > Plants > Roots > Unclassified... | reverse complement strand
AATCCTTACCGTTTGTCCCCGATTCGCCATGAAGCTCGTCCTGAGGCGGAAATTTCACCCACTTGTCGAACTTGTCCCACTCGTCCCACAAACCGACATTGCTAGGTTGCTTTTCCATTGGTGCGGTGTCTTCAGAACGCAGATTTGCACGCTTTCGGGCTTTCCTTGCCTGGAGTGGTCGAGTCTGGAGGACAAGTACGATTTGTGACACGAACAAACCACGTCCTCGTGTTGGAGACCTTTTAATTTCAAAAATCACCATTTAACCGACATTGGTGATCTGCACGAGTCGCTCCAAAAAGTCTTTTTTGGGTAAATTTCGACGCACGTATTCTGAACTCGGACGCCTACCTCAATCAGGAAAACTCATAAACCCCAATCACTTGATTCTTTTGCATTGAAAATTTTTGTTGGATAATGTGGAAACGGTGAGATTTCCGAATGCTTAAATCGCCTCTCTACCCTCTTCTCCTAATGTCAATTACAGGTAGCACTTCCATTTCTCTCGAACAACAATTTTCCAGCTTTGATGAGCTCCCTTTCCTCCCCTTTTTGCTGGCATTGGGCGGAGTTCTTAGCTCCTCTTTGGGGCTCCTTAAACGGATCGCCTCAAACTCAAAATTAACGGCTTTTAAAGGGACCAAATTCCGATAATGCTGGAAATCCGAATCGTTCCGTCTGCTTATCACCCTCGAGGAGACTTCATTCGAAGTCAACGGGGAGAAAAACACAAAACAAACACCGGACCGACCTTGGCACGTGATGGGACATTTCGACGGTGACGTGACTGCGTTACATCGTGACTGCTAACTGTCATTGACCGACTCCTACCATGCGCCATTAGCAAGAACACCGTATTGGTGGGGCATAGGCTACACACTAGCTTCACACAGGCTTCACACAGGCTTCACGCAAGCTTCACGCAGGGCTTCCAATAATTGAACCTGCTTGTGGAGAATTGTTGGTACAGTGGCATATCACCCACCGGGCAGTATCACCCACCGGGCAACAGCACCCACGCGACACCAAACCTCTTGCTTTGCCCATTCACATATGTAAATAGGATTATTATACTTCTTGAAACTGTCATCTGATGTGCGCACCATTAATCCCACTTGCAATGTGAGCCAGACACCAAAAACAGCTAATTGCATAAGGATCCAGGGCTGGAAAATGCACGTGAACCTAGGTCGCGATGCCCAGAACCTAAAATAGTCGTGAGGAACCCACATCTTTGTGTTGCAGCTTATCTCTTGAGCAAAAGGACTGCGAGTGAGCCCTCAAAGCCAGTGTCTAAAGCCAGGATCGATCACAAAGGCTGCCAAAGCAAATACAGCAGCCGTAAAGAAGGAAGAGGTCCTTAAAAGGGTTGTGGAGGAGTTTCAGCGGACTCAAAGCCTACCCTTGGCACCAAGCCAGAAATTGTTTGCAAACAGCTTGCTGTCAAAGACACTATCCGGTCAAGAAGAAAATGCCCTGAACATACAAAGAGGGAGACATAGATACCCTTGCATGTCGATTGATCTGATCCCAGGTGAGGAAGTTGCCATGGGCAACATGGACTTTGTCAAAGTATCTGAAGCATGGTCAGCACATGACGAGAGTGCTCATTTAAGCATATAAGCGTACCATAGATTTTGAATTGATGCTTTGTGCCCCGCTAATCACGCGTTGCTCGCTGCGTGATCCACCATGGAATCGGGTCAAGCATAGATCAGTGAGTTAGAGGCGGCGCATGCGGGGGAAAGTAATAGAATGGGTTCTTCTCGATATATGACTATGTTTGATACATCGCTGCCTACTGTGGTCTCAGATTTCAGCGAGCACTGCTAAGCTGCCCGGCAGGTGATAGGCGACTGTACCGGAAACGCCCACACTTAGACAGACGGCCGTTGTAATTAGCAAAGCTTTTACTGCAATATATTCAGATTGTTCCTAAATGACTTCCTACCCCGCAGCGAACCAGAAATACTCAGATGATTGAAAAGAGATATGAACAACGTCCTTCCTAGGCTGTATTCGGTCGGAGACGTGCCTTGACAATTGGGGTCGAACCTCAAATGACATTCACGTGAATTAGGACCGTACTTACAGGGACGATGACCTCCTAATTTGGGTGGTCTGCCGACGGGAGACTATTTGCCTTACATGAGGTCCATAAACCGATAACACCCATATTCCCAGTGGCGAGTACGTTCTCTGCAGCAAACGTCAGTAGATGGTGTTGTGTGAGGTGAGCGGGAGAAACGAGTCCTTCCTCGAAAATTCGTTTCGACATATTCCTGGAACATCAGCGTAGAAGTTGGGCCGGGGCCGTCGGAACAACCAAATTGACCGCACACAGCCTTCGAGAAGAACATTCACCTTGTCATCAAAAGTGGTGAGAGGAGGTGCCTAACTCCAGGTCAAGCCCTCAGCGGAGCACCAGTATCCTTCGTGGATTGCCCATGCAGGCCTCCATCGACTGGACCATATTTTAGTACGGTTACGAGGAACCCATCGGCAAAGTCTTCATCAGATAGACGGTCGTCCAATAGACATCAGTCTCAGTAGCGATGGTAATCGGTCCCGTGAGAGATGGGAGGAGCTATTTGAAGCACGGAAGGGGGATCGCGGTGCCTTCAATCCCAGAGTCTAAGGCACTCCATGTGTCAAAAAGCACTCTGTGCTATTCTGCAAGGGCAGTAGGGTACCAGGGTTGCCGTTGGAGCAACCGTCCTCAAAATAGCAGTCGACTGCTATGGCTTCGTTGGCGGAAATACCGCTGGTAATGGAGAAAATGCCATCTTGGAGGGAATAGACGTAAACCTTGGGATTAGCGAGTGTTTTTCTGAGTAAGGTGGGAAAGCACTGCATCCAGCCGCTGAATGGAGCATCGGTGAGACGTACTCTGGGAGAACCCTGTGAATGAACCGAAATGGAAGGTGCAGATGCTTCCAAGAAGCGTGTTTGAGTACGGTATACTCCTATTCAGAATGCCACCATCGACATTGGGAACGAAATGATGACGTCGCAGCTTGGAAGAAGCACCAGCTTGGGTACTGCATATCGCGGTGAGTGCAGTGACGAGAGCAATACCCTTTCTCGGCCAACAATACTGGACGACAGTGGTGAAAAACGGTGATCCAAGGACCTTCCCAGGGGTCGTACCAGTTAAGTTTCACAGAATCGGTTGCGTGGCCTAAATAGAGCTTGATGATCGACCATAAATGCTGTTTCGCCCATCTTTGGTTGCCCCACCCTAGAAGGTGGTCGGTAAATCGAATGATCGAGGTCACAGTGCTGGTCCATCGCGCTGAGGGCACCCACAGTCTTCAGTAGAGGCTGTATCATGAATACCAAACTTTGGTTCGCCGGGACCGCCCATGGACACGTTACCCGACGGCTTTCAACCTCCTCGAATTTAGCCATGGGCACAACCTACTCGTTGATGAGCGGAACGCTGTCAGAATCGTCTCCGGAGACGTGACGGTCTATGGAGACTTTAACGACGAGACGGGAATTGCTGTACATGCTGTTCCTACACTGCAAGTTGCAACTCGCAGGATGCGGGACTAGAGATAGTCAGGGTTCACTATCCCGGGCATCAGTTAAAGGTGATGGCGCAGAGTGTCGACTAACCCCAGGGTGTATTTGCCTACCAAACGAGCAAAGAGAACAGAGAGCGGATCGTGTAATGTTCCTCCGGGTGGGTTCAAAAAAGAAATAGAGTTAGGACGGAAAGGAGAGCAGGGAGAGGCTCCTTGATCAGGAAAAGTTGCAATTTTTGGGCTGCGTTTTTATCTCACATTGCGCGCGATCCAAGGCGTAGCTTTGTTGCACCACTTCTAGCAAATCCCCCAACGTCGTTAAGCTGGCCAGGGCTCAAGTCAGTTGTGGCCAGGCTCGCAAACTTATTACAGCCCTCCTTTTACCATCTCCGCAGTTGTTAGCTCGCATTGGAGACCTCGATAAACACGCCGAAGCATGCGGTGAATGCACAGAACGCACTTTGTAGTCTTCACCCATATAAGACGGTCGAAGATGACACGACATCCATGCGGGCGGGAGATGTCCGTCTCCGAGAGGCTGCGACTTCCAGATTCGTCTTAGCTGGCCCTCTTCCAAGCGTCGGGACCGCGACTCTGGACGGCAAAGTCAGGATTTTCCTGAACCTGTTCAGGGTGACCAGTTATGCGCGTAAAATTTACAGCCGGTCTACCTTGAAGCCCGCACAGAATGAATGTTGCAACGTGCTCCACCCCTTCTTTCTGGAACGCATGTCCCCGTTCTGCACTACGGTATACGCCGCTTAACGTATCTGAGTACCTTCTCCTTGGTGGTTAGGTGCAAGCCTCGGCCAAACGCCAGCATCGCGAGCTTGTACACTCTTACTTCGCAGTCCTTCATCGACTGACTCTCATCTGGACTCACAGGATTTGCCCTAATTATTAGGTTCGCATGCAAATCGAAAGTAAAGTATGTCATGTACATATTTCTCTCATCATTTCTACTGACTTTATTCACATAGAAGCTGCATTGATTGACTCGCCACCAAAAACCTCTATGCACCCGCCTCAGATCGCACCATGTGAGACCTTGACGTGCTGTCTCAAACTCTGGACTCGTGAAGGCCTTGTGCCCGCTGGTGAGCTCGGGTTAGAGCGGTATTTGGGACGCTGTTGGATCAGACCTACCAATACGTGCATTCAAATCACAATCCACACGGCATCCACCAGTTATCGCACCCGATGCGCTCGGTGCCTGGGTCTGGGACACGGTATCTCTTCCCACAGAGGGTGGAATGGGCGGAACACTGTTCAAGGCAGCACCCATAGACACCATCACCCTTGTTATTGATGAAGGCCATGAATAGGGACTAGCCTCGGGTACCGTACCTCTCAGTCAGCTTAGGGCAATCAACATCTCTGATGTTCGGTCATTAAACAAGTCTGATTCTTCGGTGAGCCTTTCAAGTTCCCGTAGGGGTCAGCATGTGCCTCCAATCGTCGCGGAGCAAACCATATCTCAAATGGACATGCACTTCTCTCTCTCTCCGGTATGAATTCCTGGGCTTCTTGATCAACCCGAAATTCTCACCGCTCGTTTCCAATTCGCCACAGCAGGACTCATCTTGGATTGGAATTTCCACCCACTCGTCCCAAGGATTAACATTCCTGGGTTAGTTATGATGCTACTCCGATCAGGTGGTCGACAAAGCAGCCACAGCGCCGCTGTCAGCCCAGCGCTTCTATCCATCCACCCCTCACATGCCTTCCGCCCGACCGCAATGTAGTTACGAACCCTTTATCGGCATATATTAGCACCTCCTAAATAGCTTCATCCACTTCCCAATCTTCTCCAACGACTCCCATGTACCGATCGGTGTGCCCAGATCACTGCGCCACCCCGTTCTCGGGGCGTGTACTTTGTGTATATGTTTCTACCCAGTAGTCTACATTCTGTCTTCGATTCTCACCTTGGAGTCGTCAAGTTCTGTTCCCTTCTTGTTCCCTTCTTCAGTCATACCAATCGGTCATACCAATCGAGACCCCGCGGCCGGTAGTGAAACTGCCGAAAAGTTTCCGTTCCGCCACTCCGATTCATTGGTCTTGATAATATCCTAACACACGATCCCCGGGGCGGTCGTCTCATCTCACGGCCTGGTAAATCTAAAGATTCACAGTAGCTATATCAAATATGAGCCTTAATTATAGTGTATAAAAATGTGGCTCCTGCAATTAATATTGTTGAATTTAAAAAAAAACTCGGCGCGTGGTGTGGCGCCAGGTACCGTAAACAAATATCTCTTTCAAACCCCAAAGGATCAAAGCCGACGGTTCTATTTTAATCACAACCTGCGTGAGGCTTGCGTGAAGCCTGCGTAAAGCCCGCGTGAAGCCCGCGTAAAGCCCGCGTGAAGCCTGCGTGACGCCTGTGAGGAGAAAGCTGACGTGAGGCCCCTGACATGACAACTTGCCCTGGTTCAGGAGTCGGGCCAAATACATTGACAAGTGATTTCAGCGGTGACGTCAGCTCAGTTAGCTCACCTCAAATCCTTTATAAGCCAAATGCAGCGTTCGCGTCTATTTGTGTCGTATATTTGTCACGCGTTTTCTCGACCCAATGCTAGTGAACAACGGTGCTTGAGGGTAGTAAATCCATCGACGTGGTCTACTCCTCCATATTCGCGCTTTGACGAGCCGTGAGACGCGTCAAGGCAAGATAATAACATTTTCGAGGGCCTGGGAGCCGAAGTGTGCTTCCGGGTATTCGGAAGTAGTAGATAGAATAAGTAAGGATGAACAGGAATCATCATGCAGGGCTAAAACCTGAGTTTGTTTATTGCAATCGATTTATCTAGGAAATACAAACCTCTAACCGCGTAACAGTAGACCGTGTATACCTCATGTGCCCCCCACAAATCTACCCATTTGAATGACAATTGAATAGACTGAATCGCCGAAGTTAGCGACCGATTGGCTTTAAATTCAGAGGGGGAATGCGCTCACAGAAATGAAGCGACGGAAAAATCCAAGAAAAATGGGTTCTGAGATGCATTACCTTCACTCAGCAACCTTTTCAAGAAAGACACAGTAAGATACATATCGATCGACAGAAAGGGTCACAAACCTGCGACATTTTAGGCTCGCCGTATCTTCCCATGATCAGACTTGGACGGTATCCACCAGGAGAGAGGACGCTCTGGGACCTTTCAACGAAGTCTATACACTATAGGACGTGCGATCAATGCCGAACCAGTGCGACGATGGTGCCCCGTGGGATTACTGGGTGACCCTGTCGCCTCAGGGGAGTTCTTCGAACGGTCAAGAGCTCGTAAGAGGGGGAATATGGCCAGATAGCTTCGATAATACATTACACTGGAATACCGGATCAATGGATTGTAAGTCAAGCATTGTGGACTGCGAGCGGGCGAGCGAGCGGGCGGGGTTACCGACGCGAGGCTGAAGACGACCACTGACGATCACCCGGCACCTAGATGCCACACAAGCAAGCATAATTGGCACAGATACACCACTGATGGATCATCCGACGCATCCTTTCACTCCACAGCCCACTCCGGCCGATGGTGTTTGCGTAGACGGCCAGCCCAGAGCCATGCGTCAACCGGAAATGGGTCCTCAAAATGGTGGAGATGCGTGTTATACATCTACCTCAGGGATGACCGCAGAATTGGCGAGAGGAGCTGCGTCGGAGTCGAGTGCATTGGTTACGCCTGTAGATGGATCGAGAGCCACCCTGGATATGCAGATGGTAAGAGATAGGGATAGAGAACTGGCAGGTTTATGCCCTTCTCCCTTGATGCTTGATCTGACTGTAGTCGCAGCCAGTGCAGGCGCTTCCTTGCGTCACGCCGCCATCCGATATAACTCCTACACATCATGGTGACAATACGGCCAACACTGATCGCATGCAGCTAACTGCGGATATCGAGAGTGGCGATGGCGTGGAAACCACGATGAGAGCGATCGCCTCTTGTGCAACTCGGGAGCACTCTCCGTCTCGCCATGGGATACCCGCGAAGACTTCTCCAGTAGGAGATGAAGGCGTTTGGCCCATCAACACCTCCCTCAATGCGGGCGCCGTCGTTTCGAACGGCGAGTCGCCCGACACGAGTCTTAATGCCGAAAGGAATATCGATATTGACGTGGAGATGGACGAAGAGCGAATGCTCGATATTGCGAACGAAGATAGCGAACCCAGGATCGTGGTCGAGGCATCCCGCGGCCCGGTCCTTCCCACGAAATTCCAAGGCGATGTCGCCAAGTTGAAAGTATGGCTGCTTGCGAAAGGTGCGAATGATCAGGTTGTGGGACTATGTGACACCGTCTTCAAGAATGGGGTCACGATAGAAGCACTTGAAGAGCGGATGACGCGGGAGCAGTGTGAAGAACTCGGAGTTCGGGACGGAAAGCAGTTTAGGTTATTCCTCGAGTTGGTAGTGGGGGCGAACGGCCAGATGACCGTACAACATCGGTGTCGTCTATGCTCCCCCGGCAAGAAGTATAAGAATCATCGGGATGCCTTGCGACACTTGCTCAAGGATCACTTTGGACTAAGCTTTAGATGCGCACGGTGGTAAGTCGCATTGATGGCTGGGAAACGCGTGCTCTCGTGCTTACTGAAGTTGGACAGCGCTCACCACTGCTTCACGCGCCCGGAGTTGAATAGACACATTAAAATCAAGCATGGCGTGCTCATCGATGGCTGAGGAGGTTCAGCGGATAAAGCGAGCTGGCAAGAATGAGCTATGAGAAGAGGGCTCGCACTAGATGGGAGAATGAGATGGATGGAGTGATGGTTGATCGATAGGAGAGTGTGCTACCTTGGAATTTCAATCGCGTTTCGTGGTGGGTTAGTCGGAGGTGCTGGAGTTGGGGTTTCAAGCAAGGGGTCAATATCTGTATCTGGCGTCCAGAGTGAGGACGTGAAATGGAGAGTATCGAAGGAGGAGGAAGGATGAAAGGGCTCTGGCTCTGGATTGACAGCAGGGCGGCGGACCTTGTAGGTGACCGACAGGCAGTTTGATGTGATGCAATGGATAGGCTGGTGCGAACATTCTCTGGTGCGAACATTCTATACAGAACGGTACTAATTAGGTAAGGCTGTCTTCCCACAGTTGACAGTTGAATGGATTGGTGCCGTCGAATTCGGCCGCCACGGGTGTGCTCGTCATACAAGTCCAAGTCGAGCGCCGCGGCGCCGCAAACAAAGGACTTGGGAGAGCATTACTAGATTACTGGATACTGCATCATCACCCCAAGGGACCTCTATACCTGGTTGCAAGTCGTGCCCCGTTTGGCACACTCTTCTATGGCCAAATTCAATTTAAAGTCACGCCGACCAACACGCCGAACCGAAATTCAAAGTTTGGTATTGATCCATCACGGATCAGCTCTCTGTTTCCTTGTTCAGTCGATAATTACTGGGCCCAGGGTAATGAAACATGGGTGAAACAGAACCTCTAATTTTAAGCTGTTGGCACGACCTTCGGAATCATTGTTCTGTTCACTGGGACATACTTGGTGTCAGAAAAAAGGGCCATCCAAACCAATTACACACTTTTTTTCCCCTATAAAGCTCTTTAACTCGAAGGGCAGTGCATCGTTTCTAGTGTTAATGGTGTTACTGCGATCGGGAGTGGTTAAACTCGAACACCATTCCTAGGAGCATCCATACCTTCGATCTGGTTCCTCTGCAATTTCCACGAGTACTTCTCGTTGATGCAACCTAGCCGCTGGACGCGGCACAGCTGCCCCCCAACGTTGATCAGATAAAGCCCTGGTCAACTACATTGATCCTTTTTCCGAAGCGATGCATACCTCATTGACAACAGTGTCCCCGCAAACAAGGCCACCACCGTTGGCCGCTGCTTAGCTTTGAGGATGGTTGTTTAAACGACACCAATCGGTACCTTCCCATCTTCCCTGTCGCGGAACAACTCTATCCTGCCGTTCACACACGGAACGCCTTCAACTCTGGGATTGAAGTCACCGCAAATCTCCCTCCCTCCTCTCACGAGACCAAATACCATCACTACCGGATCTGGTGACTATAAGAGAGTCACAAACTCGGTCAAGGCGTTTGGGAGTGGCTTCCTTCGTAGTGGCTAAAGTACACACCAGCCGATGGAAACCTCGATAGGAAATTCTCAAAAGGGACTGATGCACCGCTGAGTGCTGTGAACCCGACATGGGACCATGTATCTGCTCTCACCGCCGTCGATGCAAGGGTGAATGCTCTGGTCGAATGCCAGGATGCAGAAGGGCTGGTGGGTCCTGATTGTCTGCGGTACTAACCTCGATTCGGCGTCTACGCTGTGATTGCAGTTGTGTACCAAAGCGATTTCCGAGGGAGGGTTCTGAATTTCTCCTCCTGACTCATACCAGACCCCTTATTGGCGTTTGAGGGAGAGAACCTATTCATCACTGGTCACATAGATGCTATTGGTTCCTTGAACCGTGCCAAGGCAATCGCTCTACCCAAACCGGAAGACCACCGCCCCGTACCCGCCCAGCACACCCAAGCACAAATTTCCAGTATCAGTATGCCAAAGAATGGATCAAGTATTATTTGGGAGTCGGACCCCAATCGTCAAGGTGCGACTCCGATCAAAGGAACAATAGTAGCACTGGCCAAAACAGCTGGAAGGATCACCAGTGTGGAGAAAGGTTTGTGATTCGCATTCCTTAGTCTTTCTTGGAATATTTGGGCTTCCCTGGCTTACTGCAAAGTGTCATCAAATATCTTACTGTGAACGTGCTGCTCATTACAATGATCATGTGGCTAAGTATGGCCGCCCTTGGACCAGTTTGATTACTGAGAACTGAAAAAGAAGCCGTATATGGAGATTGCGTGAAGCCTGCGTGAGCGCTAATATCCAGTCTCCAAGTTTGCAGTCACGATGTAACGCATCACATCTGTAACGCATCACGTCACGACGTCACGTGCCAGCATCGAGACTCTGTTTGTCTTGTGTTTTTCTCCAAAACGACTGTGAATGAGGTTCTGCGAGGGCAGCGACCGGACAGAACGGTTCAGATTTCTAGCACCGGCGGAATTTGACAGGGCTGAGACGTGTTAGTATTGAGTTGAAGGCGAGACGTGTTAGGAGCCCTAACGAGGAGGGAAGATCTCCGCCCCGCGCCAGCAAAATGGCGAAGAAAAGGTACTTTTCAGAACTGGCAATGTGCTGTTCGAGCGAAGTGGGAAAATCGCCTTGATTATATATTAGGAGTTTAAGGTAGAGAGGCGATGTTAACAGTTGGAAATCTCACCGCTCCAAACAATCTCCAACAAAGACTCTGATTTGAAGGATTCAAATCACCGGGGTTTATGGGTTTTTTTCCCATTGAGGTGGGTGTCCCGATTGAAATATGTACGTCCTAAACTCCCCAGAAACTGGATCTTCGAGGTGAATTGTTTCAGATGATCAATATAGACTGAATATTAAATTCCTGAAAACAAATGGACTCCAACGTCGGTGGTCTGTTGCTGTCACATTCCCAGCAACCCTGGTTGTGCTTGTACACTTCACCACTCCAGGCCACGAAAGCCGCTGAAATTCTGAGAGCGTGCAAACTTGAACGCTTCGAAGACGCACTAATGGATAACCAACCCAGTAATGTCAATTTTTATGACGATGTGGAAAAGTGGTTGGAACTTCCTACCCAAGACGAGCCTTATGACGAATCGGCAACGAACGGGGGGGATTTTGAGTCGACAGAGGAGCACGACTATGCATGGGAATCCATACCAGGGACAGAGAGTAAGCGCATGGCCATTCGTATTACTGGCGAGCTATGAGTGGCTCGGAAACTGTTGGAGGCATATGCTGACGACAACATGAACGTGTAGGTATAACCACGATAGATAGCAGCAGTATGAATGTCTCGACGACGAAACTTCCTGGCCAATTTCCTGGGTCGCTGAGTGGTGCTGGCAGTGATATGGTGAACAACCAACTGGGAGCGGCACTTCAGTGGAGTACAAAGAGTAACCAAGGCAGCAGGGGAGTTGCATCATACTCACCTTGGTCCTTGGGACTAGGAGGGTCGCAGAAGGACCTCGAAATTATGTCGAACACGGTAGGATTGGGAGCAAATATGCCCACCGATCCATATGTTATGAACAGAGCAAGTGATGGAGAGCAGGTAAATCTCTCCCTGCTTCCTCCCGTGCCGTGTATTGATCGACCGACCGAGCATAGGCAATGCCCTGGACCCAACCCTCGACCAACAGTATCTTCGTCCACCACCCCGAAGCAATAAAACACACCAACAGTTCGTTTGGAGTGATAACCCTTGCGGGGATCGGCAGACCTACGACCGGTGCCGAAGGGATAAATGGCGGCGCGATTATGGGGTCACCTTCTTCGCCCCACGACGCATTCACGACATACCCCACGATGGGTAGGATACCGACCATGTCAGGTCCAATTTCGGCGAATGGTGTTGGCGTCACCTTGGGTGACTCGCAGCCCATCATATCCCAAGATGGAAGCCATATGGAGAGAGAAGCCACCGCGGGAGTATACGAGGGAGGTCCCCAACATGCTACGAGCGGGGCCTTGGCGAATAAGCCAAGTCACGAGTTGCCAACAGCAATTGGCCGGTGGCTTGGACCTCGGCTGCCCGTGGAGGCTGAGGGTGATCTTACCAGATTGAAAGAAGAGCTGGTGGAGAATGGCGCAGATGTGGAAGCTGTGAATCTGTGTGATGAGGTCTTCAAAGACGGCATTAATAAAGAAGCGCTTCAAAAGCGCTTGACACGCAAACAATGCAAAGGACTTCACCTTCAAGACGGGAAGCAGTTCCAGAGATTTCTTGAGAAGGTTCAGGCGGCTGGCGGGACGAAGAACCGTTGCCGTCTCTGTCCAGGAAATGATGCGGCGCTGTATAAGAACCACCGTGACGCCTTGCGTCATTTCCACAAAGAACATTTCGGGCTGTGGTTCGAATGCACACGTTGGTGAGTCTCGTCCAAGGTGTCCAAACCATCACGTGCTTACCGGGGTTCACCAGCAACCACAAGGCCTTCACAAATCCAGAGCTAACGAGGCATGTCAAGATCGCGCACGGTGTGATCAGAAATGATCGCATATCGAGTGACTTTTCGTAGCCCGTCAATTGGCGCGGTGCTTGCGTGAATAATGCTGGTAGTTAACGGCGAGATACTATATATTTTACCTTGCTTTCAATATGCATACGCATTGCCATTTAGGAGGTTAGCCCACACTGCACGGTTTTTTTTGGGATCGTTTGGAACGGCAGTCTGAGACGGTTAGCCAGCGGACTCGATAAGTAGGGTAAATATACCAGAGGAAAGACCTGTGGTGAATGTGAGTGAGAGACGAAGACGAGGGACACGCGTGATGAGTAGGGCCATTCATCGATGGCAATGAAGGGTAGAACAGGATATATCTTGCTCTCACCTCTCACTATTATATGGGGCAACATACATTGTGTTGCGAGACTTTCTACCGAGGTTGCATCAGCCCGGCAAATCCCGTTGAAGGCCTTTCCCACCGAAGTTGCGCACCCGCCCGACGCATGGCATTGCAAGCTTTTCTACCAGGTTGCGTACCGCCCGACTCATGGCGTGGCAGGCTTTTCTATGAGCCGAGATTGGTCCCGACGAGCCTTGCGAGGTCGTGCCCGAGTACATTCTGAAATCCGGAGACCGGAGGACGTGAGCGTCGATTACTATTAGCTTAAACAAATGCCCTTGGTTGATTCCAAGCCTCTGGTTCAGTCGAGGAATGGGGGAGCAGTCCTGATCAGCGTGGCCGTTGAGTCTGCCTTGCGGCCCGGCCTGTAAGCCACGACAACCAGGATTCATCCGCTGCATCCTAGGTCCTAGAAGAAGTCGAAAGGAGTTTGCGGGAGGGCCACAATCGCTGAGTTGGATGACGCCCGAAACCACGAATGTTGGCAGAGCAGGACGATGTTCGGCGGTTCCCGGTGTCTGTGGCTGGCCAGGAGGGCGACGGCATTACCCGGTGTCTCTGACAAAGCAGGAGGGATAAAGCTTGTTTTCTCCTGACCGGTTGATGTAGGCGCCAAATTGAATGCGAACCCTGGGAAGAGGGTACGCATACTCACCATGTTCGTATACGCCTGGTACTTACAACTACGCCATTCTTGCTCGTAATTCCATAAGCCGGACCGAATTGGCTTGTCTCTACCCCCTTACTTGTTGGTCTGGTCGAGGATATCGAAGTTGTAGAGATCAATGTCGTTGCCAGCAAAGACATTGGCAACGAGTTCCAACAATGAGGACTTGCCGACGCCAGTCTCTCCAACATGAAGGATGGTGTACGGCACCTTCGCCTTGTTCTTCAATGTCTTGATGATCCCCCACTTAAGAGACTCTACATCACTAGCCAATACGATCAGTTGCCCGGCGTCTCTGGATAAAGAGACTAGGTTTCATTGCCCGTCCCGTCCAATTTCCTAGGGTGGTTGTTGCACCGTAGTTCTACTCCCGGCGTCTGGAGTGTTCTGTTGTGTCTCCTAATATTTCATCTTCCCACTGTTCCGTCATCATTCCGTCATACTGTAACTACAAAAATCATAACAACTCGTAACGTCACGGGAGGGCTGGTGGTTGCTAGGGAACCCACGAAGTAACGTAACGCAAGGGGGTCTGTTGTATCCGGGAACGAACAAAGCATCGGAAAGGGGAGAAAAATCGAATAATTGCGGGAGTGGGTTTAGGAGGAGATGTGTTACCAAAGAGCCCAAAGGTATTAATCGTTGTGGTTATTATGATTCTAAACCATATGTCCTCCATATGAACCACGACTTCATGGTTGCGTAACGCATACGGCGCCCCTCAATTGTTGTTGCACCCGGCTTGGTGCGTAACGTAACGGAGACCTTCGGTTGTTATAATTTTTGTAGTTACAGTAATTGCTTAGAATTTTTATAAAATATTCGACTAGCACTGTTCTCGCGATCCTACCCCCTGCCAAATCTAAAAGGTACCAAGTATAAGTGATATTAGTGTTGCATCCAATCTTTATTTGAGTTTACTGTGCGCCCTGAATTATTATTATTTGACCCTTTACCTTACTGACCTGCCATAACTTACCCTTCTGACACATTCTTGTACTACAGTGTTAAGGGTTACACACAGCCGTGTATTATTTTCAGATCCACGCTCGCGGGATTCGGAGGCTGGGTGGCAGTCTGGTTCATGCCCGATAGGTGTATCTTTACTGGTGCACCACCGTTGCAGGTCTCGGTATTTCGGTCCTGGTCCTCTGACCCGGAATCGCCAATCTTCTGGAGGGTTGGTCCCACTGGTCATAAGGGACCGTGAAGGCGTTACTGAAACGGTGGATCCAATCATTTACCGTGTTGCACACTTTACAAGAAATGAATGTATATTATACATATGTGCTAACGTAACGGGACTACAGCACCTATAATAGAACAATGCATACAAGACTTATTTACACTCTTTGATTGCTGAGATCAATCAAGAGGGGGCAATGAGCAAGTGATAGAAAAGGGAACACAATGGACGACGGGTGATGGGACCGGTGATTAGTGGGAAGGTGCAGGCAGTTGGTATTTGAGACATGTTAGAATTTCCGCGAGGTCGTGAACTCGGACACAAATAATCGTGTTTGTTGGGGCCCAATACAAGTCCTATCCTGAGGCTCTTATATAACCGTCCATCTGGTACCCAGGCACCGGAGCGCGTAACCTGAAACATCTGGAATTACCAATTTCTGACAAGACGGTGCAAAGACATAAAATTAACAGAATGTAGAGAAAGTAAATACCCCTTCTATTGAAGCATCCGTGATCAAGGACTGACTCTGGGGAATTGCAGATTGCGGGAGATAGCTATCGAGAACACGAAGAGCTGCTAGCAAATTGAGAACACACCAAGAAGCAGCAACAATGGTATAATATATAATGATTACACAAACTTTGAGCTTATCACAGGAGGAGGGTTGCAACATGGATGATGACGGCCCGCTCAACATGTTAGCAGGCACCGATCCGTACAAATTTCATTTAAATGAAATGTAAATTGGTACTGTACATCATTCATTGCAAGAACCCGGGTCTTTGTGTTCTTCCTGTCGCGTTTCGTCGCGACTTGCCTTTCAGTCCATGCCGAAGGAACCCAGTAGAGACGAGACTATTTACCAATTAGCACGCACTATGATTGAGTATATTTCTAGTTAATCCAATTATCCTGCGAATGCCCCATTTGGTGCACACTCTCACGTCCTCAAAAGCAAAGATGGCGATTGCGGTGTACTTTGCCCAGAAATACTTGATTTAGGTACAGTTGAAGCACTTAGCTCTCTACCTGCCCGATAAATCTGATTGTCGGCGAATCGGAGTGTGTCAGGGCGTATATGGACAACGCTCCGTGGGTGAGAATCGCAGAGAAGCACCACTTGCAAAGATAAATCTATTAAATTTATCTGGCTTGTATTGATACTCGATTACATTAGTTCAATCTCTTCATGGACGAATATGTGGACGATCCGGGACGACCCGCAAGAGACAAGCATACCTTTGAATATGGATACGTGCAATTTTGCGCATATGTCACACTATGGGCCCATCCAGCCTCGGAATGACCAGGGACTTGACGGAGGACCTTGCTATTGTGTCCCGCTGTCGGACGAATGGGCAGGATGCAAGCCGAAGCCAGTATGGTATGGAGAAAGAGATGTTAAATCGGTGAGGGTATTTAGTGCAAGAGCGATTGACTGTGTTATTGGGCGAGTGAAGATTTGAAGTCGTTTGGGATAGGGGACCGGTGTTGGGAACTGCAAGAGGCAGCAATAGCAGAAACAGCGGACTCACATTATGAGTCAGAAGATGGTCCTAATAATTATATGATTTAATGACTCATTTCGGAGGCTGACACAGAAATTCCGCTTTTCCATTTGTTTCTCATACAAAATATACCATATTATCACTTTGCTACACTTTGTCCAATGAGGGTCACATCGAGGAATGATTTTCAGCGACGCATATTTTAATCGGTAACGTAACCGATGCTCTGAACCGGCCGGGTTCTCTGACACGGTGGTGCGGAGTGGGTGTCTGACTACCAGTCCCTGTACCCGGTGTGCCTGGTGCCCGGACCTGGGATATGGTATTTCTTCCTACAAAGTTACGAAGGGGATGCCCGATGTCGATTCCCACACTAACTTCTTTGCTACGCGATCTATTTCGATTCACTTGATAGGTCTTAATATAGGCAATGCAGTCGATCTTGCTGCGGTACACTAACTCTGGGAGTCGGAAACCAGATGGGGGATGACTGACACGCCAAAAGGAGGATCTTCGAGTCGGAGTGGCGTGGTGCTCTAATTAAGTGCATATGAAATCTCTCTTTTGGCTCCAAAGGTCGGGCTGGCGATCGTTCTAATCTGAGAACACTGTGCCCGGATGTCTGCGTGACGCCTGCGTGAGCCCTGCGTGAACTTTGCGTGAAGCCCGCGTGAAGCCTACGTGTACCCTACGTGTACCCTACGTGGGCAGCCTGTGGGAACGTGTTACGCCTCGCGTAAAAGCGCACGTTCATGGGACCTATTCAGGAATCGGGCCAAATTCACTAGCGGCGTCACGGCACCCAGTGTGACGTGTGTCAGTTCGCTCAGCAGAACAGTTCCTTTATGTACCAAACACGGGGACCGCGTTTTCTTGACCCATGACAGTGAACGAACGGCGCTCGAAAATGAGTGCGCCGATCGAAGCGTTCTGCCTCTCAACCTTCGTGCTTCTACAACCCCTGGGACGCGTCGGTACACGGTGGTAATAGATTAGAGTTATAGGGGACGACCTGTGCACCCAGAGAATGGAAGTACGGGGAAGAACGCGTTCGGATGGTGTAAGAATCATTACGCAAGACTATAGCTTGAGTTTATTATTGCAATCAAGTTTTCTAAGACATGCAATTTTTTAAGTACGCAACGGTAAATAGCGTAAATCCCATTCTTCACCTACAACCCGTCCTTGTAATTCCAATCGCATAAACTGAGTGCCCAAGGTTAGCGATCAATTAGCGTTAAATCAGGAAGGTAAATATGCACACGGGGAGTGGTCATTGTCATATCGAAAAAATGGGTTCTAAGGTCCAGTCTCTCCACCCTTGGTACAGCAACCTTTACTAGTGGAACACAGCAAAAGCCGTATCGATCGACAGAACGGGTGACATTATAGGCTCGCCAGTTCTTCCCAGGCCGAACTTGAACGGCACCGCACCGAAAGGCAGCGTTCTGAGACGTGTCAACGAGTTCACACGCTACAAACCATGGGATCAATGGAGAATCATTGCGGCGATGGTGCTCCTTGGCTTCAGTGGGTGACTTTGTCGCCTCCGAGTTCTTCGAACGGTGAAGAGCTTGGAAGAGGCGGAATTTGGAAGGAGGGCTTCGATGGTGCATCACAGCAGTATTTAGGACCAACGAATAGTAAGTAAGGTATCGTGAACCGCGAGCGGGTGGAGGAGCGGCTCGACACAAGGCTGAAGAAGATTATTGACAGTTACTTGGCATCTAGGTGCTGCTCGAACAAACATGGTCGGCACAGAGACACCCTTGATGAACCAGTTCACGCATCGTTTCTCTCCTCGGCTTGCGCTGACCGAAGGCGCTTGCGTAGACGTCCAGCCTAGGGCCATGTGTGGACCAGAGATGGAGCCTCAAAATAGTGGAGATGTGTGCTATACACATACCTCGGAGATGAGCGCAGAATTTCCGAGAGCACCTGCGTCGAGCACACTGGTTGTGCCTGTGGATGGATCAAGAGTCACTCTGGATATGCAAATGACGAGAGATAGGGATGGAGAACTCGTAAGTTTCTTCCCTTCTCTCTCGACGCTCGATCTAACTGTAGACGTAGACGACGCAGAGGATGCTCCGCACCACGCCGTCATCCAATATAGATCCTATTCGTGATTATGGCTCTACGGATAGCATTGATAGGTTGTCGTTCACGACGGATATCGAGAGTAGCGGCGGCTTGGAAACCACAATGAGGGGGATGGCCGCCAGGGCAACCGGGGAGCACTCTCCGTCTCGCAATGGGATGTTCGCAGCGCACTCTCCGGCAAGATATGAAGGCGTTTGGACCATCAACGCCTCCCTCCATGCGGACGCCATTGGCTCAAACGGCGAGTCGCCTGACACGAGCCATAACGCGAGCAACGTCGAAAGTAGTACCGACGTAGACATGGATGAAGGGCGAATAATCGATACTGCGAACGAAGATAGCGAGCCCGGGATCGGGATCGGCGCATCCTGTGAGCCTGTCCTTCCCACAAAATTCGAAGGCGATGTCGCCAAGCTGAAAGCACGGCTGCTTAAGAAGGGTGCCAGTAAGTGGGCTGTGGAACTATGTGACGCCATCTTCAAGAATGGGGTCACGATAGAAGCACTTGAGGAGCGGATGACACGAGAGCAGTGCGAAAGACTCGGAGTTCGGGATGGAAAGCAATTCAGGCTATTTCTCGAGTTTGTAGTGGAAGCGAATGGCCAGATAACCGGGCGACATCGGTGTGGTCTGTGCCTACCTGGCAAGGAGTATAGGCAGCATCGCGATGCTTTGCGGCACCTGCTCAAAGATCACTTCGGACTAAGTTTTAGATGCAAACTATGGTGGGCCTCTCGAATGACCAGGGAACCCGTGCTCACAAAGTTCGGTAGCACTCACCGTGGCTTCACGCGACCGGAGTTGACGAGACACATTAAGATCAAGCATGGTGTACTCCTCGATAAGTGAAGAGGTTCGTCGATTATGTGAGTGTGGCAACGAGTTGTGCGTCTAGACATTGGGAGGATGAGCGCTATGGGTAAGATTGGAGCCTTACTAGATAGCTATCGATAGGAGAGTGCGCTACCTTGCCAGTTCAATCTCGTTTGATGATATTGTTAGTTGTAGATTACTGTGAGCGGCCAGAGATCCCAATACGGAGTCTGAAACAGTCAATCTATGGTGTCCAGTGTCAGTCGTTCTTGACCAAGAGAAAGAAACGCGCTATCGAGCAGCGTGATGCGATTTATCGTGGCCAACAGGACAAACATCTCAGAAGAAAACTCACGAAAGAGGATATCAGGACTGGGCAGGTGGACTGGGCAGTTGCAGTGGGCATAGGGCGATGTGGGAGGGCATCGGTCGGGGGGCGAGGATCAGGCGACGAGGAGTCCTTACTTTGGTCCTTGGGTTCTTCGTTGGGGCACCCTGAGGCTGTCCAAACCTTACCAATACACTCATCAATACAGATCATTAATTACGTAAGACTGCCTTTCTCAATGTTGTGGCGCATTATCGCATTGCATTGTGTGACAAATAAAGGATACCGATGATGTTCATTAAGGGTGATTCCCACGTCACTAGTGTCCTGAATATTGCTCCGCTCCTATCTCGCCCTCGTCCAATACCGGCCGCCTTGACAGTGCCCATCTAGCTATACCACCACCACCCCAGGTAGCTAGCTTGGAAACCTCGACGAATTTAAGGCCAGCAAATCGCTTCGAGAGTCGTCAGCAATCCATCCCAACTCGTCTATATATGGAGAACACAGATGCCATTACTCTCGATGATAACGTCAGAGAACGTGACCAGCGGTCCCTTAGGTAAGGAATCACCCTATGCAATTGAGCCTTACACGGTACTTAGCCTTGGCCATCAGCCATCATCGGACCGGTCGCCCAAGATGCGCAGCTCTTGTGTGAGAACAAGGCCGCCCTGGGTTTTCCAAATATTTGAGGGTCTCTTCTTGGGTTCGAGGAGGTTACGCAGGCGTTGTGTCACAAACTTTGAAAATTTATATACGCTATCTATGTCTAGAAAGGATATCTCATTCTTCGACTAGCCTTGGGTCATTGTCAAACCCGTTGAGCTCCAAATCTCCGCGCGTCCAATGCTCGTTTCCGGCGATAAAGTCCGCTCTTGCGACCTTTCCACGCCTGACCACGATCCCATCCTTCTCAACCTTGACGTATACTCCCTCCACCCACCCGTCATAGAACCGCGACGGCTACTGAACCATTCCCTTGAGCCCCTCATCACTCGGCATAATAGGTCCAGCATCCTCCTCCGGTCGGCCCTCGACGCGCATAACGGTGGGTACGGTTGCGATCCCCGACCCCTCCAGCCTGGCTTCCGGTACGCCCCTGGATGCAAACACTCTCCTCCACCGGTCATATAGGTCAAACGCGAGGAACCGGTTGGGCAATCGCGTGTATTTGATGCTGTGCGCGCACACTATCCATTCTCCGAATAGAATATACTGCTCGATGAAGCTACACCGAGTGTTCGTGTCAAAGCTTCGCGGTGTTTCTCCACCCATCTATCAGGTTTCTTGACCCAGTGTGCGCGGTTCTGGATCAGTCTCCGTCCTGAGGAGTCGAGAGAGGTACCGAGGTTGGCTCCGTCGATCTTCTCCGTAATCACGACCTGGCTCGAAGGGGTAAAACTAGATGTGGAGAAGGCAGATAAGGTAGGCTGGACGATGTCACCTTCCGTTGCGGCGCCGAGGTTGAGTAGGTGCGCCGTCAGTGGGGACTTGTAGGGCATGAGTGGAGGGGAGAGGAGCGCGAACAGCCCGACACACGCTTCAAATGACTTCACTATCGCGACACCTTGATAGCCTTCGTGTAGCGTGGGCGGCTGAAACTCCTTCACTGTAGACGTGACAGCGTCTCGAACGCGCGGGGGATCAGAGTAGGATGGTCCGGTCGTCGTTGCGCACGAGAGATGCACAGATCAGCTGGGTAGCCGAACCAGATGCAAATGGGCGTAGTTGCCCAGTGCGCGAGGGAGAGCCAGTGTCGCCTGTCTGTGGCGCTGGGGTTGCAACGATCGCGGATGACACGACGTCCTTGCGGGCGGGAGATGTACGTCTCCGGGAGGCTGCGACTTCCATATTCGTCTTAGCTGAACCTCTTCCAAGTGTCGGGATCGCGACTCCGGAGGGCACGGTAAAACCAGGATTTTCCTGAACCTGTGCAGGGTGACCAGTTATGCGTTTAAAGTGTAACAGCATTTACAGCCGGTCTACTTTGAAGCCCGCACAGCACGAGGAGGTCCGATTCTGGCGGAATGTTGCCACGTATCTCCAACGAGCAGGGAGGCGGTTCGGACATGCGTTCTGGTAGAACAGAGTGGCGCTTCCACACTGTACTGATCCACTTGCCCACAAATTCATCCTGCTGCGGTGTCCTCGACAACCTTGGTCGGATCACCTCTAACGCATTTACAGCGGCTGAAGATGACATCAGTGGTGGCGTCTTCTCTGAGTTCGATATGATGATCCCGTAAGCGGCAATGTAACAAGCCGCTATCGCCCCCCGTCCGCCCCTTTCCATCTGCACATTGCACCAGCAGCGGAAACTTATTCTCGTCCTGAAACACCTCAATAACGAGATCCACTTGTTCGAGTGTCGAGCATTGGTAGTGTTCGATGGTCATATTGGTGTGAGTGATTCGAGTGCTGACGAACCATTTTTCGTCGAGGGGCGTCTCTTCAGTGAGGGTAACGACGTGACGAATACCGAGAATAGGCGAGGCAAGAATGGAGATGTCTTCCTCGTTTCGAAGTGTGGACATGACGGCAAAATGGAAGGGAACAATCCAGCGGAAGAATGAAGGGAGCTCGAAAGGTTCAGCGGTGTTGGGGAGAATGGTGGTGAGGGGAATCCGAGAATTTAAGGTTAGTGATGGAGACCTTTCGTCGCCGTAAATATCCTGAAGTTGACATCGCAGGTCTTGGGTCCATGGAACGAGAAATATAGACGCGAGATTCTCCGGTAGCTGCTCCACCTCTCCTTTCTGGAGCACGTGTCCCCATTCTGTATGCTCTGCACACTCCAGCATACGCCGCTTGACGTATCTGAGTGGCCTCTCCTTGATGGTTAGGTGCAAGCCTCGGCCAGACGCCAGCATGGCGAGCTTGTACGCCCTCTGCTGCAGAGCGATGTCTCCAAGCCTCGTCCATCCATTCTCCGACTCCGGTGCGCATTTGCATAGCGCCTCAGCCAACTCTCGCGCTTGCCCCAGCCTTCCAAGCTGAAGGTAGCTAAATGCGATATGGTCGAGCGCGTCGAGGGATAGTTCACTTTGGGGGATGATGTATAGGAGAGGTGTGTCCATATCGTGTTGCCTGTGTTCGGCGTTGAAGTAAATACGGAACGGCTTGGTAGAAGGCCAAGCTTTTTGTGCATGAGTTGACCAGCGTTCCATGTGATAGAGGTGTAGTAGAAGTCGCGCGTTGGGTCTCCTCCAATACCGATGATTGGAAATATGAGTGCCTCGTCGATAGCCGTGAGGTTGACGGTTTGGGTAGTCAAAGTGTGCACCTCAGATGAGGAGAGAAGTTAGATGTAGCATGAAGCATCCGCAATAGAGATACGAAGGCTGCTGGAGGGTATAGTGGCTTTTTGGCGATCTTGGTCAGAGCTTCACCAGTCAGGAAGGCATCTTTGTCGGAAATTGAGAGAGGCATTCTGAAATAGTTTGAGTATGGTACAAGGAGCGGCGAGTGTGGTATGAGGACTGCTGAGCTCTCACCAGCTTTATCGTTCTGCACTTCCAAGTCACCGATACGTTGGCGGTCCCAAGGGCGTGGAGAGGCCGAGACGCATAGATGTCTACTGTATATAAGTATATGCGATTTCACTTGCGTCTGGGTGTCTGGTTTTTCGCTGGTCATGCTTCTCGACAACGGCGAGGTCAGAGCGGGAGGAGCATGTGCAGCAGGGAAGCGGGGCATGCTTGTAAGGCTATGGAAGACTATGCCACTCTCGGTGTATCTAGGCCATGGAAGCCAGGTTTTATCCTTCTTTTTAGTGGTCCGCTCCAGGTGGGGCGACAAAGAACTTCGCGCTTGAACTTAACTGCAAACCCCTTGGCGGTGTCTGCTGGCCATAAGCTCCCGGAAGCATCGAAGAAAGCTTTTAGGATACATTCACTTTTCCTGTGCCCTCCTGCGAAGCCTGGACTAGCCAAATTGGCGATGGAGCATCGACATCTGCATCCGGCAGGACACGCGCCAAACGGTCTGATGCATCAGAACAAGTATCATCACAAACTCCCGCTCCCTCCAGACGAAAGTCTTCCGTTCCGTCACGTTCGAAAGCCGCTCACGATGAGTCCCCGACGGAGTAAGTCCAAGCACAAGCTCATGGCGAATCCCATAACAACCGGAGGGTTGAGGATCGTACACTGCACCCGAAAATCCGACAGAAGGCTAATTAGAGAAGAAAAATCTGCCGTTGCACAGAATCACCTACGCCGTGCTCAACATAGCTTCCTCCGCTGACCAATTCTGCATCTCCTATGGTATACCCTTGTCACCTTCTTCACAGGGGTAGGGTCCGCGCTGAGTGGATCTGCCTAAGCCGTGATGTGAAAGCACGGCCGCAATCCTCTACTGGAGAGCCGGAGGCAGAGACTACGCATTTGAGTCACGTTGAACCGTAGGTAAAGTGATATCGACTTGTCCAGTCCAGCGGAACCTCGACGTGGCGGCGTGCCAGATTTGTTGCAAGGATGGGAGCAGTCGATGGATGAAGGACTTGTGCCATTCTTAATATCAGTATGGAGGAGGATAACGAGATCAATCATAAGGTTGAGCCGAGCCCTTCATCTCTCGAGTTGCCAAATCCGGCGTGATGGGTAAGGTGGCCCAAAAGTTGTATCAGGGCTCCGTGCTAAATCGGCAGGAGTATTTGGGGGAGTCGCATATGAATGTGAGTTGGATGGTGTACAACGGTACTTTGGCTCGCGTGGCGAGGCGCAATCAATGGTTGTAATATCAGAGGACGGGATTGGGGAATGACAAGGCGATGTTGATGGTGTTAGCAGGAGACAGGAAATAGGCGATGTCAAGGTGTAAGTCTTGTATGGGGGAAATGTAAAGTCGTAAAGCCGTTAGTCACTGTTGGATCGGGCTATGTTTGGCTAGGCCTAGCATAGGTCACTGAACAGGGAGAGAGACTACTCAAGGTGGTGGTGGTGGTACCGGGTCGAGGTTTGCCCGTAAGTGGAATCTCTGCCTGCCATCCCAAATCAGTCACCGGCTAGTCGAGTGTTAGAGGACACAAGCTCCCCACCAGGTTTGTTCGAGGGGACAGATACGAATGGATGATAGAGATGGTGGTACCGCTGGTGACGAGTCACCTCCTCACCCAGCCGAACCAGTCGAAAACCGTCCTTGGTGCATTTCCCCGGAGGAGGCAGGCTTTACGACCGAAGCTATACACCCCGTTGCTCCTCCTAGGGTCGGGGACGGAAGTTGTCATCGGGTGTCAGGTCGAAATTTTGTGGACCCTATGGTTTTGTAGCCCTCTCGCAAGAACCTCATATAATATATGTTTATGCTTAAATATACTACATTCTTTCGTTTGGCGGAGCGGTTTTCTCACCGACTGAGGTTTTGGTAATGAATGCGGTATAGAACGACTTTCCCTTTTCACCGCACCTTTCGGCGAGCTTCGGGCCATCTCGGTCGCCAATGCGCGGTCCATTATTTGCGGTTTTGAGGTCTCGATCATGTCATAGTGCAGTGCATTTAGAGATGAGATGATACGGCGGTCGATCTCGGACGTCGATGGGGACGAGAGGCGTTGCCTCGGACATATTCCGTTACTGGATTTGGGACCATGGGCGATCAGAATCAGTTGTTGCGTGAACCTGTGGCCACCTTAGCCTTGGCTTTGGCCCATTCACCCTTGGTGGCCGTGCTTTAGTGTTGGGTCCAAGACGCCACTGGTTTCTCCCTTCCCCTCCCCCTTCCACCCTCCTTTGTTTCCTTGCTCCTCACATCATGACACCGAGGGCTTAAAGCGCCGCAGTTCCTCAATCCCTCGCTCCCTAAAGACCAGACCTGGCCCACAAGCTTTATTCAAGGCACGGAATATTTCCGCTACCATGCTGACGACGACAGGCGAGTAGTCGGCGTAGCGGCAAGAGCGGGAATGACCAGTCTCGATGCTAGACTAGATAACTCACGAGTACTAATCAAGATACGGAATGCTCCTCAATGAAGCGGTCCTTCTGTCGCCATCCATCAATGGCTGTTTTGGGATGGGTCACCATATTCGCCGATACCTGCATACTCAGTACTATCCCAAAAGTTCCTTTTAGTTGTATTTAACTCAAGGTTATCTCATAGGAGTGAACCCGCCGCTGGGAAAAATGTAACGTCCACCACCACGTTGAGCCACACACCTGACTCACCAGTAATGTATGCAGGTTTACTAGGGCCTCTGGTATCACACTCTGACTTCATCCATCCTGTCATTCTTTGTCTACGCAACCCAATGTCGTTTGATGGTAGCAGCAGGTTAACCCTCTCGGGGTCAACCATCGCAACAGAGCGTCAAAGGTGGCTTCCATCTTGGCCTCATCCTGATGCCCCTCCTACAACATCTCCATTTACTCAGCCAATCGATAACGCTATGTCGGCCACCTCTTAGGACCGCTCTTTTGGCCACCTTAAGACCAAGCATTTAGATCCTATTATCGTTGATGTGTGCTCAAGGGACTCGAGAAGGCGTCATAGCGCGTGCAAAAACTGCCAGAGCTTCGCACCGGAGACCTCGATAAACACGCCGAAGCATGCAGTGAACGCACAGATCGCACTTCATAGTCTTCTCCCATATAAGACGTACAACTCTTGCCGCGAACTCTGCTACAGGGAAAGTACAAGGGTTTTTGACTCATCCCCTCGAAGTTACCATTTCTTCTCCTCGAAAGGCAGCCAGTGGTGAGCTTGTCCTCTAACTTGCCCTAGTCAATAACTGATTTAAGTTAGAGGCCAGAGATTCCAGTCATAGGCAGCTTCCTCTTCAATCATGTCAACAGTTCTCGATGCTCTCTCGCTCCTTTCTTTGCTGGCTTATCAGGAGAATATCCCTGGGCCCAACGGGTGCGATCTCGACAGAAAAGCTCGTCGCTACCGCATGCCAGAGTGAATGTATTTTCCGCTGTCCTCCGCTTGCCTATCTTCTTGGTTCCCTTCGTGTTCGCCACTCACCCTTGACCACAGGTCCTTCTCTCCTTCTCGTGTCCTTACCTACTTACCGGCGGATGCGCCCACGTCTTCCTATCACCCTCGGACTACCGCTCAAAGCCACTCCAGAAAACCTAGTACCGCGCAAGCTAATGTCATACATGCAAATGCAAATGCATATTGAAAGCAAGGTAAAAATATCTAGTATCTCGTCGTTAACTACCAGTACTATTCACGCAGACACCGCGCCAATTGACCGGCTACGAAAAGTCCCTTGATGTGCGATATCCATTACACATTTCTGATCACACCGTGCGCGATCTTGACATGCCTCGTTAACTCTGGACTTGTGAAGGCCTTGCGGTCGCTGGTGAACCCTGGTAAGCACGTGATGGTTTAGACACCTTGGACAAGACTCACCAACGTGTGCACTCGTAACACAGCCCGAAATGATCTTTGAGAAAATGACGCAAAGCGTCACGGTGGTTCTTATACAGCGCCGCATCATTTCCTGGACAGAGACGGCAACGGTTCTTTGTCCCGCCAGCCACCTGAACCTTCTCAAGAAATACCTGGAACTGCTTTCCGTCTTGAAGGTGAAGTCCTTTGCATTGTTTGCGCGTCAAGCGCTTTTGAAGCGCTTCTTTATTGATGCCGTCTTTGAAGACCTCATCACACAAATTCACAGCTTCCACATCTGCGCCGTTCTCCACCAGCTCGTCTTTCAATCTGGTAAGGTCACCCTCGGCCCCCACAGGTAGCCGAGGCCCAAGCCAACAGGCAGTCGCTGTTGGCAACTCGTCACTTGGCTCATTCGCCAGGGCCCCACTCGTAGCATATTGGGGACCTCCCTCGTATACTCCGGCGGTGGCTCCCCTTTCCATATGGCTCCCATCTTGGGATATGACGGGCTGTGAGTCACCCAAAGTGAAGCCAGCACCATTCGCAAAAATTGAACCTGACATGGTCGGTATCCCACCCACCGTAGGGTATGTCGTGAATGGGTCGTTGGGCGAAGAAGGTGGCACCATAATCGCGCCTCCATTTATCCCTTCGGCATCGGTCGTAGGTCTGCCGATCCCCGCAAGGGTTGTAACTCCAAACGAACCGTTGGTGTGTTTTGTTGCTTCGGGGTGGTGGACGAAGGCACTGTTGGCCGAGGGTTGGGTCCAGGGCACTGCCTATGCTCGGTCGGTCGATCACTACACGGTACGGGAGGAAGGAGGGAGAGATTTACCTGCTCTCCATCACTGGTTCTGTCCATAACATATGGATCAGTAGGCATATTTGCTCCCAATCCTAACGTATTCGACATAATTTCGAGGTCGGCCCACGAACCTCCTAGTCCCACGGACAAAGGTGAGTATGATGCAACTCCTCTGCTGCCTTGGTTGCTCTTTGTGCTCCACTGAAGTGCCGCTCCCAGTTGATTGTTCACCATATCACCGGCAGCACCGCTCAGCGACCCAAGAAATTGGCCAGGAAGTTTCGTCGTAAGGACATTCACGCCGCTGCTGTCTGTCTTGGTTATACCTACACGTTCATGTCACCGTCAGCATACGCCTCCAACGGTTGCCGAGCCACTCATAGCTCGCCAGTAATACGAATGGCCATGCACTCACTCTCTGTTCCTGGTATGGATTCCCATCCATACTTCTGCTCCTCTGTCGCCTCAAAACCTCCACCGTTCGTTGCCGATTCGCTACGAGGCTCGTCTTGGGTAGGAAGTTCCAACCACTTTTCCATATTGTCATAAAAATTGACATTACTGGGTTGGCTATCCATTAGTGTGTCTTCGAAGCGTTCAAGTTTGCACGCTCTCAGGATTTCTGCGGCTTTCGTGGCCTGGTGTGGTGAGGTGTACAAGCACAACCGGGGGTTGCTGGGAATGTGACAGCAACAAACTACCAAAGTCGGAGTCCATTTATTTTCAGGAATTTAATATTCGGTCTACATTGATCATCCCGAACAATCCACCTCGAAAATCCAGGTTCTGGGGAGTTTAGGACGCACATATTTCAACCGGGACACCCACCCCAATGAAAAAACCCATAAACCCGGTGGTTTGAATCCTTCAAATCAGAGTCTTTGTTGGAAATTGTTTGGAGCGGTGAGATTTCCAACTGTTAACATCCCCTCTCTATCTTAATCTCCTAATATATAATCAAGGCGATTTTCCCCCTTCGCTCGAACAGCAAATCGCCAGTTCTGAAAAGTACCTTTTCCTCGCCGTTTTGCTGGCGCGAGGGGGAGATCTTCCCTCCTCGTTAGGGTTCCTAACACGTCTCACCTTCCACTCAATACTAACACGTCTTAGCCGTGTCAAATTCCGCCGGTGCTGAAGACCTGAACCGTTCTGTCCGCTCGCTGCCCTCGAAGAACGTCATTCACAGTCGTTTTGGAGAAAAACACAAGACAGACAGAGTATCGCTGCTGGCACGTGGCGTCGTGATGTGATGCGTTATAGATGCGATGCGTTATGCTGTGAATTCCAACTCGGAGACTGCACGCTGGATATTAGCGCTCACGCAGGCTCCACGCAATCTCCATATAGGGCTTCTCTTTCAGTTCTCAATAATCAAATTAGTACAAGGACGGCCATATCTAGCCATATAATCATTGCAATGAGCAGCGCGTTTATAGTAATATATTCGACTGCCCTTGAGCATCATGACACCTTGCAGTAAACCAGAAAGCCCAAATATTCCGAGAACGACTAAGTGATTTGAATCACAAACCTTTCTCCACACAGGTGATCCCTCCAGCTGTTTTGGCTAGTGCTACTATTGTTCCATTGGTCGGAGCCGTACCTTGACGATTTGGGTCCGACTCCCAAATGATACTTGATCCATTCTTTGACATACTTATACTGGCACGTTGTACTTGGGGGTACTGGGCGGGTATAGGGCGGTGGACTTCCGGTTTGGGTAGAGCAATCGCCCCGGCACGGTTCAAGGAACCAATAGCATCTATGTGACCAGTGCCGAATACGTTCTCTCCCTCAGACGCCAATAAGCGGTCTGGTATGAGTTGAGAGGGAGAAATTCAGACCCTCCCCCGGAAATCGCTTTGGGGCACAGCGTAGGCCCCGAAATCGACGTTAGTACAGCAAACAATTAGGACTCACCAGTCCTTCTGTATCCCGGCATTCGACCAGAGCATTCACCTTGCATCAGTGGCGGTGAGAGCAGATGCACGGCACCATGTCAGGTTCACAGCACTCAGCGGTGCATCAGTCCCTTTTGAGAATTTCCTATCGAGGTTTCCATCGGCTGGCGTGTACTTTAGCCACTATGAAGGTTCGAAGCCACTCCCAAACGCCCTGACCGGATTTGTGACTCCCCTATAGTCACCAGATCCAGTAGTGATGGTATTGGTCTACGTGAGAGAAGGGAGGGAGCTTTGCGGTGACTTCAATCCCAGAGTTGAAGGTGTTCCGTGTTTGAACGGCAAGGATAGAGTTATTCCGCGACAAGGAAGGTGAGAATGCACCGGTGGGTGTCGTTGAAACAACCATCCTCAAAACGGCGGCCAACGGTGATGGGCTTGTTGGAGGTGACCCTGTTGTCAATGAGGTATGTATCGTTTTCGGAAAAGGGGTCAATGTAGGCCTTTGAAGTTGACCAGTGCTTTATCTGAGCAAGGTTGGGGGGCAGCTGTGCCGCGTTCAGCAGCTGGGTTGCATCAGTGAGAGGTACTTGTGGAAATTGCGGTCAAACCAGATCGAAGGTATGGATCCTCCTAGGAATGGTATTCGAGTCTAACCACTCCCGATCGCAGTGATACCATTAACACTGGAAACGATGTAACTGCCCTTTGAGCTAATGAGCTTTATAGGAAACAAAGGGTTGTATTGATTTGGATAGCCCGTTTCGCGCATATACCCAACACCAAGTAGCAATACCCTGTCCCAAGTGAACAATGCTGATGAGAGGAAGGAGGAACAATGTTTTCGAAGGTCGTACCTGAGTTGGCCAATAGCTTAAGATTAGGGGTTCTGTTTCACGGAGAGCTGGTCCATCGCGGCAGTTTTACCAATACTAAACTTCTGAAATTCGGTTCGGCGTGTGCGGTTGGCGTGGCTTCGATAGACGCAAGAGTCGGTCGTGAGTGGGACATGGTGCCAAACGGGGGCGCGACTTGCAACCAGGCATAGAGTTCGCTACTGGTCGGGTACGATGTTCGGGCGGCCCTCTTATGGCGTGCCAATAGGTGCGGATATACCATCCGGCTGGCGCTCCCCAAGAAGGGTTGAACAAGGTGGATGCACCTGTGAGCACAGGAGTGATTCACACCCTCTTGAATAAAGTCCTCAGCGGCCCAAGCAACCTTTCTCTGCAGTCCACCTACCCTTTGAATTTCATGTTGTTCGTCGAGTGCGGTGAGGCCGTCTTTCGGATACCGTTAGGGTTGCCTCCCGTGAGAGATCCTTTGAATAGCACTGTCCTCCGGCTCTGAGCTGGGAAGCCAGCTAGCAATGTTTTCGAGTTGGACCACAACGCTACGGCGGCGAATCAGTCCTGGTGGCCATAATCGTGCAGTTGGAGAGAGCTACCAACCCGAGATGACGAGTATCCACAGTGCTAATAGATATACGTTCAGGGGGTGAATACGAGGCGGTTAGACTCCTCGCTGCCATTCTGAGGGAGCTAGGATGGACATGGACGGTTCATAATCGTCGTGGCAACTCTCGTTATATGCCAACTTGAAGGTCACGAGCTTGCGTTCTGCGAAACAGTTCAGCACAGGTTACTTCTGGCAGACAATATGGACGTACTTGGGAGTGACTCCAATTGCTGGGTGATAGCTATTAGGTTCCTTACGACGTTCAAAAGAGGACAATAGACCACAAGACGTAGTACCCGGACGCTAAGCTTCACTTCACTGAGCTTTGGTGCACGGTTGGAAGTAATCGCCTTAACGAGTGGACCTTTGAATTCTCCCTCGGACGTTGGTGGTGGTCCGTTATGGAAAGCATAGGGATTCGGACGGACGAATCGGGGGAGTTTGTGGTAAACGGCTACGCTTCGGTCATATTATTCGGGCCCTCCCTGTCCTATGGCAACAGTCAAACTAGCACCGAGAGAGGTGGAGGTGGAGGGAGGCGAGCGACTGCGTACCAACTACAACGCAGGAATGAACCTCTTCAGGTATTGCTTCTCCAACGCATGGAAGACGCCTTTCTCCAGATAGTCCAGGAGTAGGTCGCTCTCAAACAAGACCCCACGACGGACGGCCATGATCTTGAGATTGGAGACGCCACCACCGTCGATGGTAGCAGGCCGAGCCTGGAGCGCTCTCAGAATCGCCCACGACGAGACGCGCTAAGAACGCGGCGGTTAAAGGAGGGCACAAATACAATCCGTGAGACAAAGCGTGCCGTTGCAAAAGGTTGTCCTCAGGTAGCAGGTATGCGCCTCTCATCTGCGCCTGTAAAACCGACGCGTCCGACGCGTCAAACACGGGTGACTGACGCGCCGTTTATGCGCTCAAACGTACCTGTTCAATGCCTTCGAGCATCGGGGGTGGAAGTCACACCTTATGAAATTAGGGGTCCCCCAGCCAAAGAGGCCCGAACTGACAGTAAAAATACCACAAACGGTAAACCATTATCGTCGACGATGCTCGGATGAATGTACATATCACAAAGCGACTTATTAATAATAATAAAAGCAACAATGATTGGGACCTTGCCGATCACCGCAAGGAGAACAATTCTTGTATCTTCCTAAGTATTAGGTTCGAAATCTTGATTAAAGACGCCCTAAGGAGGGTGAAGAGAGCGAGTTGAAGGATTGCGGTCGCAGTGGTCGAGTCCAACGTTGAGCGGCTCGTCATGTGTGCTGGCGCGCGGTGCTGGCGTCTGCTGTCATCATAAAAGGTTCATTACTTGGTATATATGTAGACTTGCAGAGAACTGGTCGAACCCTTTCAAACGCCGTCCCAGAGGAGCACCGAAGTATCGAAGAAAAGTTAGTGGCATACGAGCCAGAGCAGAGACCCGGTATCTAGCCGCCTCTAAGTAGTTCTATAAAATACTTTATTATTTTTGAACATCCCAGCGCTATCTATGGGACGAGCAGCAGGGGCTAAGGCAAGCAGCGCACACAATTTTGCAAGTCCCCGTCAACAAGGTCCCAATCGCCAATCGCAAGCCTTCTTTTCAGGCCCACTCACTCACAATACATGTGCCGTCTCCAAAACCTAATCCACCCCGGCCGTCACCCACGAGCTACGAACCAGGACAAACGGCCTGTCGAGAGCCGGGGCTGAGCTGACATTTTCATTGCTCATTCTCTGCCCGCCAGCAACTCGTATAGTGTTTAAGTCTACTTGGTGAACATCATCCTTGCGTGCACGATAGACTCCCGCTCGAAACGGACGCCGAGATCTTCCCTTGTCTACCTCTGAAAAAAAACACCGGTTTCCCCGACACTAGCTCACTTTTCTCACCTCTCCACGCCTTCCTCATAGCCAAGGTCCCATGTTTGATCAGACCAAAATGAACGCCCAGGACGCAGGATCTTGATCACCGGTCTCCGCCGGCCTGATCAGAGTCTCGGGCCTGTGGATACACTCCTGTGGCGGCCGAATTCAACGGATGGTTGCTATTCACACCATTCCATTCCATGTCAGCCTTAGCCTTCGCTCTGTATAGGGGGGCATGGAGCGCCCTCTGAGTTACCACCGCACCACCGCGCCATTCAAACTGCAGCCGGTCTTCCGGTCCTACCTACAAGACTGTCCGCCCCCCGCCGCACCTGCTTCGTCCTGCTGGAACCCACCATCTATCCAGAGCCAGAGCCCTGTCGTCCTTCCCCTTCGACCTGCGTCACACGGCGTCATACTCTCCATTCCACGTCCTCCTCACTCTGGACACCACATATTGGCCCCTTGCTTCTAACCCCAGTACCTCCAACTAACCCACCACGAAACACGATTGAAATTCCATCAATGCGACTTACCACCGTTTGCATCTAAAGCTTAGTCCAAAGTGATCCTTGAGCAAGTGTCGCAATGCATCCCGATGATTCCTATACTCCTTGCCGGGGGAGCATAGACGACACCGATGTCGCCCTCCCACTACCAACTCGAGGAATAGCCTGAATTGCTTTCCATCCCGAACTCCGAGTCCTTCACACTGCTCTCGTGTCATCCGCTCCTCAAGCGCTTCTATCGTGACCCCATTCTTGAAGATGGCGTCACACAGCTCCACAGCCCACTTACTAGCACCCTTCGCAAGTAGCCATGCTTTCAACTTGGCGACGTCGCCTTCGAATTCGCGGGAAGGACCGGGCCGCGGGAAGCCTCGATCACGATCCTGGATTCGCTATCTCCGTTCGCAATATCAACCATTCGCACTTCATCCATCTCCACCTCGATATTTCTTTCGGCATTACTCATGTTAGGGCTCGTGTCGGGCAACTCGCCGTTCGAAGCGACGCCCCCCGCATTGAAGGAAGCGTTGATGGGCCAAATGCCTTCATATCCTACCGGAGAAGTCTGAGCGGGTATCCCATTGCGAGGCGGAGTTATATCGGATGGCGGCGCGATGCAAGGAGGCGCCTGGGCTCGTTGTGACCACAGTCAGTTCAAGCATCAAGGGAGAAGGGCAGAAACTTGCCAGTTCGCTATCGCTATCTCTTATCATCTGCATATCCAGGGTGGCTCTCGATCCATCTACATGCGCAACCAATGCACTCGACTCCGTCGCAGCTCCTCTCGCCAATTCTGCATTCATCCCCGAGGTAGATGCGTAACACGCATCTCCACCATTTTGAGAACCCATTTCCGGTCTACGCACGGCTCTGAGCTGGCCGTCTACGCAAACGCCATCGGTCAGAGTGGGCTGCGGAGTGAAAGAATGCGTCAAATGATTCATCAAGGGTGTCCCTGTGCCGGTCATACTTGTTCCTGTAGAACCTAGGTGCCAGGTGCTTGTCAGTCATCGTCTTCAGCCTTGCGTTGTGCGGCCCCCGTTCGCTCGCAGTCCACAATGCCTTACTTACAATCAATTGTTCCAGTATACCAGGGAAATGTATTATCGAAGCTACCCATCCGCACTCCACTTCTTACAAGCTCTTCACCGTTCGAAGAGCTCCCCTGAGGCGACAGGGCCACCCAGTAATCCCACGGGACACCATCGTTGCTATTGTTCGGCATGGATCGCACGCCCTATAGTGTGTAGACTTCGTTGAAAGGTCTCAGAGTGCCCTCTCTTGGTGGATACCGTCCAAGTCCGAACATGGGAAGATACGACGAGCCTAAAACAGTCGCAGGTCTGTGACCCTTTCTGTCGATCGATACATATCTTACTGTGTCTTTTTGGAAAAGGTTGCTGAGTGAAGGGGGTGGATCTCAAAACCCATTTTGCTTGGATTTTTCTGTTGCTTCATTTCTATGTGTGCATTCCCCTTCCGAATTTAAAGCCAATCGGTCGCTAAGTTCGGTGATTCGGTCTATTCAATTGACATTCAAATGGGGTGGCTGTGGGGGGCAAATGAGGTATGCACGCTCTACCCTTACGCGGTTAGAGGTTTGTATTTCCTAGATAAATCGATTGGAATAAACAAAACTCAAGTTTTAATCCTGCTTGGCGACTCCTGTTCATCCTTACTTGTTCTATTTACTACTTCCGAATGCCTGGAAGCACAATTCGGCTCCCACGCTCTCGAATTTGCTATTATCGTGTTTTGACGCGTCTCAAGGCTCGTCAAAGCGCGAATATGAAGGAGTAGACCACCTCGATGGACTTAACACCTCAAGCGCCGTTGTTCACTAGCATTGGGTCGAGAAAACGCGCGACAAATATACGACACAAATAGACGCGAACTCCGCATTTGGTTTATAAAGGATTTGAGGAGATTTGGCCCAGGACAATGCTGACGTGGGGCCCCTGACACGTCAAACTTCTTTACACAGCCTTCACACAGCCTTCACACAGGCGTCACACAGGCGCCACGCCGGCTTCACGCAGGCTTCACGCAGGTTGTGATAAAATAGAACCGTCGGCTTGATCCTTTGGGGTTTGAAAAGAGATATCCATACACTGTTTACGGTACCTGGCGCCACACCACGCACCAAGTACTTTTGGCCGCCCAGCCTCAAGCCTCCCCAGCCTCAAGCCTCCCCAGCCAGCCGCCCCGCCTTCACAGAAACTTCACACAAGCTTCACAGGCTTCACGCAGGCTCCACGCAGGTGTCACGCAGGTTGTGATGAAATAGAACCGTCGGCTTGATCCTTTGGGATTGACAGACAATCGTATTGAGTCTAGAGTAGTCAAGTGCCGAGCATTTTTGCCTCAGCAAAATTCAACAATATTAATTGCAGGCCATTAAATCTCCTGTTTGATATCCCTGCCATCAATACTAGGCCGTGAGATAGGACGACCGCTTCCCAGGAATCGATTCAGTGTATTGTGTGCGTCAACTGGCCTGCATGATAGGGAGGTTACGGGTATAATGAGGCCGCGCGCGCCTTGCCGGTCCCAATCGCCAATCGCAAGCCTTCTTTTCAGGCCCACTCACTCACAACACATGCGCATCATTCCCTTTGTGAGCAATGGTGTGTCGGTGCCTCGCTCGGACATTCGGACATTCAATGCTCGGACATTCAATCAATTCGTTCGTTCGGCTTCCTTTTCGGTGACAGCCATCCTACAGCTGTCTCCGAACGGTAAACCCCCAGCCTCCGCAGCGTCCAGCCTCCTTTCCGCCAGTGACTGCTTTGTCAACCACCCGATGGGTAATCGATGTGTTGTGGTCCCGAATGTGCGCCAGGTGGAAGCAACGGGCCCGCAGGATAGGGGAGTTATAGGTATAACGAGGTGGCCGGATGCACGGTATGATAGTTTGAGTTTGAGGGGCCGTCCTTAGCGGGGCGCTGCTTGCGAGAAGGCAGGCCAATAAGCACAGTGAGACGCGTAATTCGCTTTGTAGACACTGTACTTACCGCTTACAATGGGTAAGTCGCGTCGTGGGGCAGCAGGCCGGTGTGTTTCGGGTCGGGAATTGTCCACCGGTTGCCGTGCTATGGTGTATGCAGGGAGACCCCGGGGTGGATATGGGTGGATACGGTATGGGACCTGTGGTATCTTGATAGCGACAGTGGCGAATACGACCCAAAAACTCGTTTCTATTGGCGTAGACCTTGAATATGTGGCCATATGGTGTCACAAGGCCTGTGATCCCATAACAATCTGAAGGATGAGGCTCGTGCACTGTATCTGAAGCCAAAATTCCGATAGTAGGACTAGATTAGAGAAGATAAACTGCCATGGCACCAAATAACCTACGGCGTGCCCAACACAGCTTTCCCCACTGACAGGTTCTGCACCTTCTACGGTATACCTTTGTCACCTTCTTCACAGGGGTAGGGTCCGTGCTGGGTGCTTCGCTCAAGCCGTGATGCAAAGCTTGGCCGCAATGGTCTACTAGAGAGTCGGAGGCAGAGACTAGGCATTTGGGCCACGTTAAACCGTGGATGAAGTCATATCGACTTATGCAGTCAGCGGAATTCGACGCGGCGGCGTGCCAGATTTGTTGGAAGGATGGAACAGTGGGTGAATGAAGGACTTCTGTCATTCTTAACATCAGTATGGAGGAGGATAACGAGATCGATCATGATATGGTTGAGCCGAGCCCTTCATCTCTCGAGCTGCCAAATCCGGCGTGATGGTAAGGTGGCGCAAAGTTGTATAAGGGCTCCATGCTAAACCGGCAGGAGCGTTTGGGAGAGTCACATATGAATGTGAGTTGGGTAGTGTGTAACGTAACGGTACTTTGGCTCGCATGGCGAGGGTCAATCAATGGTTATAATATCAGAGGGGAGTGACAAGGCAATGTTGATGGTGCTAGCAGGAGACAGGAAATAGGCGATGTCAAGGTGCAAGTCTAGTATGGAGGAAATGTAAAGTCGTAAAGCGGTTTGTCACTGTCAGATCGGGTTATGGAAGTCGGCGTTCCGCTAGGCCTAGCATGGGTCATTGAACAGGGAGAGAGACTACTCAAGGTGGTGGTGGTGGTACTTGGTCGAGATTTGCCCGTAACTGGAGTCTCTGCCTGCCATTCCAAATCAGTAACCGGCTAGTCGAGTGTAAAAAAAACAAGCTCTCACCAGGATTCGTTCGAGGGAAGAGATACGAATGGATGATAGAGATGGTGGTGCCGCTGATGAAGGATCGCATCCTCGCCCGGCCGAAAAGCCCTCCTTGGTGCAGTTCCCCACCGGAGGCAGGCTCTACAACCGGAGCTATACACCCCATTGCTCTTCCTATGGGCCAAGACACGTAGCACGATCTGCCGCGTTCACCGTACGCTGCCGCGAGGTTTGGACAATCTCGGTCACCGATGCGCGGACCATTATTTGCGGGGTTTGAGGTCTTGATCATGTCGGAGTGCACTTAGAGGTTCGATCTGGGACGTCGATGGGGCCGACCGGCGTTGATTCGTAGGGAACTGCACATCTTGGCTCCAGGATTAGACTGATGCGTCAAAAGCCGCCAATTGTGGCCGCGTGTTTCATGCCCATTCGCCTTGGTTTTGGGGTCCCGGTGAATTACTCCATTGTCGTGACATTCACCCTTACCCTATCCTGACACCCTGATGTTCACCTATACAATTCACCCTGACATTTCACCCGCGCACCTGACATTTCACCCTGACACTTCACCCAGGTCTGGGTGAGGTGTCACTCATGCTTGACACTCACCCAGCCCCCACACTCACCCCCATCCACGGCCTCGATGGCTGCCCTCACCAAGGACCAGACCTGGTCCACAGGCTTTATTCAAGGTTCACCTTTGCGTTTGTTGGCCGCTACCGCGCTGACTACAGGCGAGTGGTCGGCGTGGTGGCAAGAGCGAGAATGACCAGTCTCGATGCTGGGCTAGATATCTCACAAGCACTAATCAATATATGGAATGCTCCTCAATCAGGCGACCCTTCTGTCGCCAACATCTGGCAATCCATCAATAGCTGTCTTGGTAGGTCACTAAATTCGCCGATATTGCATAGTCAGTACTATCCCATGTTTTCCTTTTAGTTGTATTTACCTCACGGTTGTGAACCCGCGCCCCGCCGGTGGGTGAACCCGTCGTTGGGAAAAGTCTGGTGTCCACCACCGTGTTGAGTTACATGCCTGACTCACCAGTAATGTATACAGGTTTACAAAGGCCTCTGGTATCACACTCTGACTTTATTCACTTCCATTTTTTTTCCAGCCTCAGCTCCACACGGCGCGCATTTATGAAACTCAAGAGCAATGACAGTGTAGTGGTAAGTGCCACCATTTGTGAACGTAGTGAGCATGGGTAACCTCTTCCAAAGGTTCGCATCCTCGATACGCCTGGTTTTACCGATAATAGCTGTATTCCGCAAGATGAGCCCCCAAGGAAGCTATTGCGACTCAGATCAAGGAGAAAACCGACTCTGTCACCGCTGTTCTCGTACTCGCCAATGGCTGTCCCGGGCGTCACTAATCGAATCGAATCTGTCACAGCCGTTCTTGTCCTCGCCAATGGGACTGTCCCGGGCTCCACTAATGGAACCGGATCTGTCACTGCCGTTCTTTTACTCGCCAATGGGACCGTCCCGGGCGTCACTAATAGAATCGGCTCTACTCTCCACTCTGCTCATGAAAGCAGCAGGTTAACCCTCTCGGGGTCAACCATCGCAACGGAGCATCAAAGGTGGCTTCCATCTTAGCCTCATCCTGGTGCCCCTCCCTCAACATCTATACCCAACCGATCGATAACCACATGTCGCCCGCCCCTTAGAACCACAAGCACTTGGACCACCGTCGATATGGGCTAAAGGGATTCGAGGAGCCGTCATGGCGCGTGCAAAACCCGCCAGAGTTTCGCATCGGAGACCTCGATAAGCACGTCGAAGCGGGGGAGTTTAGTGGGTAGGACACAGGGCGCACCGTCCAAAGGATTTTGGCCCACTGGCGAGCCCTGTCTGGAGCCCCACACACGGCGCTTAGGCGTTATGGTGCCTAACTCATTCGCCCCCCTTTCCCACCAAAAAATTAAATAAATAAATCGCCGAAGCTTGCGGTGAACGCACAGATCGCAAGTCATAGTCTTCGCCCATATAGGACGTACGACCCTCGCTGCGGACCCTCGCTGCGGACCCTGCTATTGGGAAGTGGAAGGGTTTTTGACTCGTTCCCTGCCATTTGTTCGGATGCATTTCGAACACTAGTCTTTTGTATGTTCTCCTCGAAAGGCAGTCAGTGATGAGCTTTTCCTCTCACCTGCTATAGTCGATAACTGATCCGAGTTAGGGGCCAGAGATTCCAGGCCTCGACAGTCATCACACCGCCTTCACTAGTCCTTCCTCACCTTCCATGATGTCAACGATGGTGCTCTCTTGCTTCTTCTTTGCTGGCTTATCAGAAGAACCTCCCTGGGCCAAACGGGCGCGACCTCGACCTCGACTGGACACTACTATTTATCTTCCGCTGTCCACCGCTCACCTAGCCCCTCGTGTTCTTTGACGCTCATTATGGCGTCCTTACCTATCTGCCGGCGGATACTTCCTATCAGTCTCGGACTGCCGCTCAAAGCCACTCCAGAAAACCTCGTACCGCGTAAGCTTATATCATACATGCTAAGGCATATGCATATTGAAAGTAAAGCAGACTCTCATCTATACAGAAACCACTCAATTGACCTGTCACGAACAATCCCACGATGTACGATTTCCATCACACCTCTCTGACTGCACTATGCGAGATCTTAGTATGCCTTTTCAGCTCTGGCATGGTGAAGGCCTTGTACCCGCTGGTGAGACCTGGTAAGCAAGCAAAGATCTAGGCGCTTTTGGACCAGACTCACCAATGCATGCATTCGAAAGGTAACCCGAAATGTTCTTTGAGGAAATGACGCAAAGCATCGCGATGGTTCTTGTACATCATTGCCTCATTTCTTGGACACAGACGGCAACAGTTTTTCGTCTCGCCCATCACCTCGACCTTCTCAAGGAATACCTGGAACCTCTTCCCATCTCGAACACCAAGTTTCTTACACTGACTGTACGTCAAGCGCCTTTCAAGTGCTTGTCTAGTGACACCTTCCCTGAAGACGTCGTCACATAAATCCACGGCTTCCACAGTTGCGCCGCCTTCAACCAGACGGGCCTTCAGCTTCGTGATATTGTCTTCGGTGTCTACCGATAGTAGTGGGCCACGCGACCGGCCAGTTGCAGTTGGAGGCACTCCCATTCGTCTCGCCAGGGCTCCACGCGCAGCGTATTCGGGGCCTCCCTCGTATACTCCTGTAGTGACTACCTCCTCCATACCACCCCCACCTTGGGAGGCGGTGGGCTGCGAGCCGCTCGAAATGACAGGAGGATCACGGATAGGGAGCGCAACTGGCACGGTCTGCATTCCAACCATCGCAAGATTTGCCATGAAGGGATCGTCGAACAATGAAAGTGGGACCATAGGCACATGGCCATTGATCACGTTGGTACTACTCCCCTGTCCACCAGCCCCTGCAGTGGTCGTTCCGAACGAATTACTGGTGTGGCTTCTTGGTCCAGGGAGGTGGACGGAGGTACTGTTGGACAGGGGTTGGGGACTGGGCATTGTCTATACTCGCCCATCTGTCACTGTATGGTACAGAGGGAAACAAGGAGAGGCTTACCTGCCCTCCTTCACCGGCTCTGTTTGCAACAAGTGGACTTGTGAGCACATTTCCCCCCATTCCCAACGAATTCGAGATTGCTCTGACATCTGTAGGCGATCCCTCCAGTCCTCCGGAGCATGGCGCGACTCCCCTACTACCTTGGCTATTTTCTATACTGTGCTGAGTTGTCGCTCCCAGCTGCTGGTTCACAAAATCGCTGCCATCGCGGCCTTGCGGCCTAGCAAACGGACCAGGAAGCGTCGCCGCGACATTCACACTATTATCATTTATCGTGAAGGCACCTACACGTTAATGTTACGTCACCGTGTACCCCGGAGTTGTCAATACCTCGTCAGCAATAATAATAGCAATAATCATGGCCATGCACATACTCTCGAATTCCGGTATGGCTTTCTGTACATCCCTGGACTGATTCATCAACCCAGAATCCCCACCGTTTGGGCGCAATTCGCCATGAGGCTCGTCCTCAAGCAGAAATTGCATCCACTTGAGGCACTCGCCCCACGAAATCACATCGCTAGGTTGGGTTTCCATTGGTGTGGTGTCTTTAGAACGCAAAATCTGCACGCTTTCGGTACTTCCTTGCCTGGCGTGGTCGAGTGTGGAGCACAAGGTATGATTGTGACACGAACAAACCACATTTTCGTGTTGGAGACCTTTTTAATTACAAACATTACCATTCAACCGACATTTGGTAATCTGCACGAGTCGCTTCAAAAAGTCTTCTTTGGGTAAATTTCGAAGCACGTATTCTCAACTCGGACGCCTACCTCAATCAGGAAAACTCATAAACCTCAGTCACTTGATTCTTTTGCATTGAAAATTTTGGTTGGATAATGTGGAAGCGGTGAGATTTCCGAATGCTAAAATCGCCTCTCCACTCTCTCCTCCTAATGTCAATTACAGGTAGCACTTCCATTTCTCTCGGACAACAATTCTCCGATTTTGATGAGCTCCCTTATCCTCTCCTTTTACTGACATTGGGCGGGGTTCTTAGCTCCTCTTTGAGGCTCCTTCCGCGGATCGCCCCAAACTCAAAACCGACGCCTTTGAGAGGCACCAAATTCCGATGATGCTGGAAATCCGAATCGTTCCGTCTACTTACCACCCTCAACGGCACTTCATCCGAAGTCGACGTGGAGAATAACACAGAACAAACAGAGAATCGATCTTGGTACGTGACGAGACTTTGACCGTGACGTGACTGCGTTACATCGTGACTGCCAACCGGACCCGACTCTCCATTCATGGACCGACTCTCACCACGCGAACGCCGCATTGGTGGGGCATGGGCTCGACACAGGCTTGACACAGGTTTGACGCAGGTTTGACGCAGGTTTGGCGCAGGTTTGGCGCAGGTTTGACGCAGGTTTGACGCAGGCCTCGTGCAATTTCCAAGCAGGGCTTCCAATAATCAAACTCGCTCGAGGAGAATTGTTAGTACCAGAAACGGCCACACTTAGCTAGACGTCCATTATAATTAGCAAAACTTTTATTGCAATATACCCAGATTGTTCCTAAATGGCATCCTACCCCGCAGTGAACCAGAAATACTCAGATGACTGAAAAGACATGTGAATAACTAGGCTGTGTATATATAACTTGTCGTTCGGCCGGAGGCGTGCCTTGACAATTGGAGTCGGACCTCAAATGACATTCAACCTGTCCTTCTTGATATACATGGATTGGGACGGGACGAAACATTTACTGCGATATATCCAAACTGCCCGCAGTACACGAGAAATACCCGAAGTTTTGAAGGGATACCAAACCATGCGAATCACAGTCCTCCACACGAACCAGTCATTCTTACTCTTCTCACTTATCGACAGCTGTCTTTGACAGTGCTACTCTGCCCCTTGGCTGGAGTCGTGCTTTGATGATTGGGGTCTGACTCCCAAATTCAAGTTTGACCCATGGTTCTTGATGTACTTGTACTGGAACTTCGTATTTGCAGGGACGGTGACGGCGCCCTTCCAGGTGGGGTAGTCTGCCGAAGAGAGAGCGATCGCCTTGCCTGGGTTCCATGAACCGATAGTCTCCATGTTGCCAGTGACGAATACGTTCTCCGCGGCAAGCGTCAGGATGAGGTGAGAGCCAGATATGAAGACTTACCCCCGAGAATCGTTTCGGCATGCAGCTGGAATGTCAGCGTCGACGTCGGACCAGGGTTGGTACCACAAACGGCCGGGACCACCAAACCGTCCGCACCCCAGCTCTCGACAGGAGCATTCGCCCTTGCATCAAAAGGCTGTGAGAGCAGATGCATAGTTTCATATCAGATTCACAGCACTCAGTAGTGCGTTAGTCCCTTTTGAGAATTGCTTATCGAGGTCTCCATCGGCTTGGGTATACTTTAGCCACCATCGTGACGAAGGAAGTCACCCCCGAACGCCCTGGTCGAGTTTGTGACTCTCGTATAGTCACCAGGTCCAGCAGTGATGGTATTTGGTCTCGTGGGGGACGAAGGGAGGGTGATTGCGGTGACATCAATCCCAGAGGTTGACGGCGTTCCGTGTGTGAAAAGCAGGATAGAGTTGTGCAGGATAGAGTTGTTCTGTAACAGGGAAGATGGTAAGGTACCAGTGGGGTGTCGTTGAAATGACCATTCTCAAAACAGCGGCCAACAGTGGTGGCCTTGTTGGCGGGGACCCGTTGTCGATGAGGTATGCATCATTTCGGAGAAAAGAGTCATTGAAGGCCATTGAAGTTGACGAGTGCTTTATTTGAGCAGCAAGGTTGGGGGGCAGTGGTGTCGCGTTCAGTGGCTGGATTGCACCAGTGAGAGGTACTAGGGGAAATTGCGGGCAAAGTAGATTGAAGGTATGGATGCTCACAGGAATGGTGTTCGAGTCTTAACCACTCCCGATCGCAGTGACACCATTCACATATAAACTGCCCTTCGAGTTAAAGGAGCTTTATAGACAGCAAAGCGCATAATCGGTTTGGGTGGTCCTTTCGCATATACCCGACACCAGTGAACAATGCTGATGGGAGGAAGGAGGAGCAATGATTCCGAAACCTCTCAAGGGTCGAACCTGTCAATTCCACGAGTCGGCCGCATAGCTTAAAACTAAAGGTTATGTTTCTCCCATGTTTCATTGCACTAAGCCCAGTAGGTGGTTGGCGATTATCGAATGATCGAGGAAACGGAGAGCGTACGTGGCGTGGCAAAGACTGTTTTCTACCAATTTTTGAACGTGTGGCGTGACTTCAATTTGAATTTGGCCATAGACACAATCTTGTGTGACTTGAAAACATGGTGGCTTCCAGACTGTAATTGCAACTAACTGGCCGAATTAGTTCGATGACGCAGTTGCTGTCTTCCCAAGTCCTTTGTGTAGCTTGGCCACCTTCCTCTCACACCAATTCATTCAATGTCAATTGTTAGAATTCTTGGACGAAGGCTTCTAGTGTTGCCGCGAGTCGTGTGCTTGGCGATTCCTTGGCGTAATCATCACGAGGTTTTTCAAAATCATACGTTGTGACTGGCACTTTTGGGGTGCTATTAAATTTCACACCCGGGTGGTAATATGGGGTTTATCTTGCCCTCCTTCATGTCGTTTGAAGGACGTACAGGGTGCTGGGGTTCTCCATGTCATTGTCCGAATCCTGGACAATCTCATTCACCCTTGACCGGACCCTCTTTCCCACTTCGACCTGCTAATTTCCCACTTCGACCTGCTAATTTCCCACTTCAACCCACTCTCCCACTCCAACCTGCTTTCCCACGTAATGACGACCTTATGATAATCACCCATGACACACACAGAGACACATTCAAAGCAACAGAGCTTCGTGATAATGCTCCCAGAACGATCCCAGCAGGCCCATTGATCCCCAGCACTGCTGTGCTTCCATCCAATGGCCTTGCACCATTTACATTCATCATAGAAACACCATCCCGATTTGAAAGTGCGCCTACTTGCATCCCTCCACTCACCATTGCCCCGCTGCTGAGATGGAATGAGCCTGCAGAGCTGCTCAGTGACATTCCTACCATTAGAAGCAGTGCAAATCAACGCAAGCGTAAGGCCAGCAATGCTAGCATTGGCACTGCGGAAGCTGCAACCAAACGAACATGCCAACGCAGCCCATCCCCCAGCCCCACAGTAGATACGATCTTGAAGCAATCAAGACCACATGCTCGCTCAAGGAGCAAATCACCTGCACCCCCCTCTTTCTCCGCTGCTCTGTCCACACATCCATCTGGTTTAGAAGACCCAGATTCCGATGCTGTCAGGAAACTGCACGCACCCAGAGAGCCAGAGAATCCATCTGCCTTCCCATATCCTGCACTTTCCACCCTCTCCTTGCCGAACCCCATAGCCGAATCATCATTTTCATTGCCATCTGTTCGCCCAACCCGCTCTGGCATCACCTCTTCAACTGCTACAGACCTGTGGTGGTTCGTTGTTGGTGTTACCACTAACAAAAAGCCCTTGATACTTCCCGTTATCGACATTCCAGGGGTGAAAAGCTCACGACCTGACCCCAACCACTTCCCGTATCTCCGTTGTGCACTATGGTAAGTCTCCTTTTACTATAGATGTGTTTTCTGATCCATTTTCATAGCAAGACCGCCTGGCAGGTCTACCCAAATGCCAGTGGTGTTCACAGCAATCTGCGGCGTCACCTGCAGAATAAACACCGAAAGTATTACAACTCCACTGTGTGTGATGCAAAACTCAAAGTAATGAAGCCAAAGAACACAACAAACTCTGCTGAGCCACGTTCTCCAGTCACTCAAGAATCCCTCCTCAAACATCTAGTCGAATGGATTACTGCAACGGATCAGGTATGTCATTTTACATCCCTTTACACTGCAAAAACTGATCATTGTGCTACTTAGCCACTTCGTGCCACAGAACATCCAAGCTTTCGGAAGCTTCTCCTCCACCTTGCTAGTGATCTTGCAGATGAGGACATACCTTGTCGTACTAAGCTTACACAGGCAATCGGGCAAGCTGCAGATCAAATTTTAAATGAACATCGCAAGGAAATGCAGGTCAGTTATTCCCTTCGCATCAATGTCATCTCACAACAAGGATGTAGCTTTCTGAGGGCAAGATCTCGTTGACCAATGATGTCTGGACTGAGAGCAACAAGATGTATTCGTTCATTGCAATCACTGCACACTATATCATCAAGGACGAGAATGAAATCTACCGACTGCGACATCGTTTGATTGGGTTTGAATACCTACCTGGATCACACTCTGGTGAACGAATTGCCCAAAGCCTGTTTGCCGTTTACATAAGCTTAGGTATAACCCATCGTGTGAGTTCTAATTGGCCTATTTCTTCTCGCTTGACATGTCTTGAAGCTTGGAGCAATCACTATGGATAATGCGTCATCAAACAGTACTGCGATGGCTGTGTTTCAGGGTCTGTTAGAAAGTGATGGTGCTGTTTTCCGAAAAGACGTTCAGCGCATCCGGTGAGTATGAAATCTCCATCCATCCACACCTCTTGACACATTCATAGCTGTTTTCCGCATGTCATCAACCTTGCAGTCCAAGATGCTATCACCGCACTCAAGAGGCCCAGTGAAAACCCACCACCCACCCTTCCAGATGATGGTATCACATGGGAGGAGTTCCGGTCCATACTTCAAAAAGATGTGATGGCCAAATGTCGTCGTATTGTTCAGTTTTGTCGGTCTTCAGGCAACCGTCGAGAGGAGTTCTTGCAGACAATTCGTCAGGGAAATTCGGTCTGTTCAAGTCTGCGTCCATGGTGGCCTGAACAACTCCGTGTTGTTGAGCTTCTTCGGGAGGTGGTGACACGATGGTCATCAACCTTTTGGATGATAGACCGTATCCTGGAGCTGCGAGAGGTGAGAATTTCCTAATCCTGCTACATTATCACATACTCCTCATTACTGACATCACTCCTGTTAGGCTGTTCGGCTGTTCCTTAGCCAAAACATTGAAGAGACACAAGAGTTTCTCCCCACGCAAAAGGAGATCATTGTTCTCAATAGTATAGTTGCGCTCCTAGACATCTTTAATACTGTCCAGACCATGCTATCTGCATCTAAACAGCCAACACTCCCTCTCGCAATCCCGGCATATGAATATCTTGTCTTCCTCCTCAAAAGTTTTCGAGAGGGGCCTGGGTGTCGTCTTTCACACTCGGTAGACGCTGCTCTGAGTAAGATCAATAAGTATTTGCCGGGTTTCAAGGCGCATCCACTGTACAACATTGCCACTGGTACGTTCCTTGCATATTACACATCCCCCTGTTGACTTCTCTCAACAGCTATACATCCCGCATTCAAATTAGCATGGATTGAAGATGCTGATGGTAGAGCGGCAGCGAAGAAGGCAGAGGAACATCTCTTACAAGAGGTCAGTCGCACAAAGTGTCATTGCGGTGGCTCTGATTTCCACATTAGATGATTGACAAAATAGAGGAATTCGGAAATGTGGGATCCAATGGCAGCTCAGCCCATGGCACGCCATTCCCTTCGCAATTGGAATCAGCCCCTTTTTCCTTTCGCTCTTCAATGAGCTTTGCTACATTTGGTAGCATGCGCAAATCCACTCTGCTATCACATTCAAACCATCTCTCTACCCCCCTTACCAATCCTTCTGCTGATGAGCCAGCTATCAGTGAGTCAGTCTCGTATGAAAGCATTGCACGCAACGAGATGGCACGATACAAGGATGAGGAACCACTTCAATGGTCCAATGAAATGCTATCGGTTGAGTGGTTGCTTCAGTGGTGGATGGTATGTGCCGATTGAACCCAGTGTCAGTCATCAAATACTCACACAGCATGCAGCTGAAGCGTACCAAGTATCCTACCATATTCAAGATTGTTCTTGACATTATTGCAATTCCGGCCTCAGCTGTCCCATCTGAGGAAGCGTTCTCTTCTGCCCGGCGGACCACCACTTGGGAGCGGAACCGGCTCTCTACAGACCTTATACGCTCCCTTCAACTTCTCAAACACAACAACCGCAATCTTGGTCGACTAGAAGAGCGCAGTCTGTGGGCATATACTGAAGAGGACATGAACGCCATATCAGCTGGCACAGGTGAGAACGGGCCAGATGAGTATCTGGAGGATGCATAGTATATAGTAAATCAATATTTAGATACCATACAATTTTTTTTACGGATTTTCTGGTAACTTTTTACTGTGCCCCTCTCTCCTTTGTCTTGACTCGTCGGGACTGACTTGTGAGTTGGCCAAATGCGGATGGCCTCAACTCAACTCAACTCGCGGCAACACTAACCCACATGGCATCATACTCCTCAAGCAGGTCTCACTCTGGACACCAGATATTCACTTTCAGACTCCCTCTCTGCGTGCCTCGCTTTGAAACCCAACCTCAGCTCCTTCAGGAACACGAGTGAAATAACAAGGTAACGTACTCTCCTATCAACCATCATTCCATCCTAACCGATAGCTCTCATTCTCCCATCCAGTGCGAACCCTCTTCTCATAGCTCATCATTGCCGGCCCACTTTATTTATCCGCTGAATCTCCTCACCCATCGATGAGCACACCATGCTTGATTTTGGTGTGTTTGTTCAACTCCGGCCGCATGAAGCAGTGGTGACGGCTTGAGCACCAAAACACCGAGTCCCCAGTCATCAATGCGACCTACCACCGTTCGCATCCAAAGCTTAATCCGAAGTGATCCTTGAGCAATTATCGCCAGGCATCCCGATCATTCTTATACTCCTTGCCGGGGGAGCATAGACAACACCGATGTCGTCCGGTCATCTGGCCGTTCGCTCCCACTACCAACTCGAGGAATGGCCGAAATCGCTTTCCGTCGCGTACTCCGAATCCTTCACACCGTTCCCGCGTCATCCGCTTCTCAAGCGCTTCTATCGTGACCCCATTCCTGAACACGGGTGTTGCATAGCTCCACGACCTGTTCATTCGCACCCTTTGCAAGCGGCCGTGCTGTCAACCTGGCGACATCGGTTTCGAGTCCCACAGGCTCACGCGTGATGCGTCGATCACGATCCTGGGTTCGCTATCTTCGTTCGCAGTATCGACTGTTCGCCCTTCATCCATCTCCACATCGGTATTCCTTTCGGCACTGCTCATGTTAGGGGTCGTGTCGGGCGACTCGCCGTTCGAAGCGACGGCGCATTGAGGGAGGCGTTGATGGGCCAAATCTTCGCGGGTGCCCCACCACGAGACGGAGAGTGCTCCCGAGTTGCCCTGGAGGCCATCGCTCTCATTGTGGTTGCCATACCGTCGCCACCTTCGATACCCGCTGTTAACTGCCATACTGGCCGTATTGTCAGCATGATGTGTAGAAGTTATATCGGATGACGGCGTGACGCAAGGAAGCGTCGGCGCTGGCTGCGGCCACAGTCAGATCAAGCATTGAGGGAGAAGGGCCGAAACTTGCCAGTTCTTTCTCCTAATCTCTTATCATCTGCATATCCAAGCTGGCTTCGATCCATCTACAGGCGCAACCAATGCACTCGACTCCGACGCAGCTCCTCTCGGCAATTCTGCGCTCATCCCCGAGGTAAATGTATAACACGCCTCTCCACCATCTTTAGAACCCATCTCTGGCCCACAAATGGCCCCGAGCTGGCCGTCTACGCGAACACTATCGGTCGGAGTGGCTGCGGAGTGAAAGGATGCGTCAAATGGTTTATCAAGGGTGTCACTGTTCCGATCGTGCTTGTTCCCGTGACACCTAGACGCCAGGTAATCGTCAGTGATCGTCTTCAGCCTTGCGCCGTGCAACCCCCGCCCGCTCGCAGTCCACAATGCTTTACTTACAATTTATTGATCCGGTATACCACTGTGGTGTATTATCGAAGCTTTCCGTGCACATTCTTCCTCTTCCAAGCTCTTCACGGTCCGAAGAACTCCCCTGAGGCGACGGGGTCACCCATTGACCCCACGGGACACCACCGTCAGCATGGATCACACGCCCTATAATGTGTAGCCTTTGTTGAAACGTCTCAGAGTGTCCTCTTTTGGTGGGTACCGTCCTAGCCTGGTCTTGGGAAGATACGGCGGGTCTATACCGTCACAGGTTTGTGATCCTTTTGTCGATCGATATACATCTCAACTGTGTCTTCCTGGAAAGGTTGTTGCGTCAAGAGTGAAGGGAATGGATCTTAGGACCCAATTTTCTTGGATTTTACAGTCGCTGCTTTGCCCCCTTCCGAATTTAAAGCTAATTGATCGCTAACTTCGGGCATTCAGTCTACTCAACCGGCATTCAAATGAGCAGGTTGTGGGAAGCAAATGAGGTAGACACGGTGTACCCTTGCGCGCTTCGAAAGTTTGTATGTCCTAGATACATCGATTACAATAAATAAACTCAAGTTATAGCCCTACACGTGATTCCTGTTATATCCTATTTGTTCTATTCCCTACTTCAGATTCCGTGGAGCACGGGTTCGGCTCCCAGGCCCTTGAATTCGCTATTATCGTGGTTTGACACGTCTCAAGGCTCGTCAAAGCGCGTATATTGAGGAATAGACCACCTCGATGGGCTCACTTCCCTCAAGCACCGATGTCCACTAGGATTGGGTCGAGAAAACGCGCGACAAGCACACGGGACAAATACAGTACATACACGCGCTCTCCGCATTTGGTTCATAAAGGATTTTTCTGAGCTAAATAAGCTGACGGCCGACGTCAACGCGACGCTACGCCCAACTCCTGAATCAGGCAAGTTGACATATCAGGGGCTTCACGTAAGCTTTCTTCACAGAAACTTCACACAAGCTTCACAGGCCCCACGCAGGCTTCACGCAGGTGTCACGCAGGTGTCACGCAGGTTGTGATGAAATAGAACCGTCGGCTTGATCCTTTGGGGTCAAGAAGACATTTGTATTACTCTAGAGTAGTCACATCAAGTGCCGAGCATTTTTGCCTCGGCAAAATTCAACAATATTGATTGCAGGCCTGCCGGTCAGCCACAATTTTGCACACAATAATTAAATCTCCTGTTTGATATCCCTGCCATCAATCTATAAATGATAGGACGACCGCTTCCCAGGAATCGATTCAGTGTGTTGGAAACTGGCCTGCATGATAGGGAGGTTACGGGTATAATGAGGCGGCGTGCGCATCATTCCCTTTGTGAGCAATCGTGTGTCGGTGCCTCGTTGCGTGCTTCTGTGTATGCAAGGAGACTCTGCGATGGAACCGGGTGGAAACGGTACGGGGCTCGGTATCTTGACAGGAATGAGGCTATGTGATGTCCCTGGCCGTGATCCCGTAACATGAGGCCCGTACACCGCATGCGAAATGCCGGGAAGCAAAGCTGCCGTGGCACCCGCCGCCCTCAAGCTCAACGTTGCTTTCTCCACTGACTTATTCAACGCATTTAGCGTCTGTCAGGTCAATGAATGGGGGCAGGGTCAGTGGCAGGGTCACAAGGGCTAGCCCTAGCCGAGTCCATGACTTTGGGTCATGGACCATGGGCCTCAATTCAATCAATTCCCACTTTCCCACACAAGCTTGAATGTTAAGATGTTATGGTCACCTTTGCTTGTTGACTACCGCCGCGCCGACTGCGAGAGGTGAGCGGGAATGACCAGTCACCACGCGAGGCTCAAGATACGGAATGCTCCTCATAGACGACCCTTCTGTCGCCATCACCTGACAATCCCTCAATAGCTATTTTGGTATGGGTCATCATATTCGCCGATACCTGCACACTCAGTACCCTATCCCACGTTTTCCTTTAGTCGTGTTTGCCTCACGGTTATCTCATAAGAGTGAACCCGCCGCTGGGAGAAATCTATCGTCCACGACCGTGTTGAGTCACACGCGCGCGACTCACTAGTCATCTATACAGGCTTACTAAGACGTCTGGTATCATACTGCCACCTCTTTCAACCTCACCCAGCCCCATCCCATCATCCTATGTCTACACGACACTCCTCTCGGGGTCAACCATCACAATAGAACATCAAGAAGTGGCTTCCATCTTGGCCCCATCCCGCTATCCCTCCCTCAACATCCCCCATTGATGGTGCTATGTCGCGCTCTGCTTAGAACCGCTCTTTTGGCAATCTCAAGACCAAGTACTTAGACCCTACATCATTTATGTGTGTTAAAGGGACTTGCGAAGGCGTCATAGCGCGCGCAGAACCGCCAGAGCTTCACATCGGGGACCTCGATAAACACGCCGAAGCATGCGGTGAATGCGCAGATCGTACTTATGGTCTTCGCCTATATAAGACGTACCACCCTCTCCGCGAACCCTGCTAGTGGGGAAGTGGAAGGGTTTACGGCTCGTTCCCTCGAGGACGGCATTTGTCATCAACGCTGTCACCATTTCTATCATTAGCCATTTGTATGTTCTCCAGTCAATGGTGAGTTCGTCCTCTCACTTGTCCTATTCGATAACTGACCTGAGTTAGGGGCCAGAAATTCCTGCCCATAGAGCGGTCTCGACAATCCTCACACCGCCTTCACTACTCCTTCCTCATCGATGATGTCAACGGCTTTCGATTCTCTCTCGATTCTCTCTTGCTTTTCTCTTTGCTGGCTTATCAGAAGAACATCCCTGGCCCAACGGGTGCGACCTTGGCAGGATATGGACACTACCGGCATACCAGAGTGAATATATTTTCCACTGCCCAGCGCTTGCCTATCTTCTTCTGCCCATATGTTCGCTGACTCTCACCCATGGCTACAGGTCTTCCTTTCCTTCTGGCATCCTTACCTATTTACCGGCGGATATAACCACGTCTTTCTATTAGTCTCAGACCACCACTCAAAGCCCTCCAGAAAACCTACTACCGCGTAAGCTATTGTCATTCATGCCAGGGCACATGCATATTGAACGTAAAGCAGAACGCGTACTCTCTCGTCGTTATCAATAACTCCCACTCAATTGACTAGTCACGAACAGTCCCACGATATACGATTTCCATCACACCTCTTCGACCACACTATGCGAGGTCTTAATATGCTTTGTCAGCTCTGACTTGGTGAAGCCCTTGTACCCGCTAGTAAACCCTGGTAAGCAAGCGACGGTTTACGCACTTTTGGACCAGACTCACCAATGCATACATTCGAAAGATAACCCGAAATGATCTTTGAGGAAATGACGCAAAGCATCTCGATGGTTCTTGTACACCATCGCATCATTTGTTGGACAGAGCCGGCACCGGTTCCTCATCTGGCCCACCACCCCGACCTTCTCAAGGAGTATTTGAAACGTCTTCCCATCTCTAAGGCCAAGTTTCTTGCACTGGCTGTGCGTCAAGCGCCTTTCGAGTGCATCTCTAGTCACACCATCCCTGAAGACGCCATCAATTAGATCCGCCGCTTCCATAGTTGCGCCGCCCTCAACCAGACGAGTCTTCAGCTTCGTGACATTCATTTCGGGGTCCACCGGTAGTAGGGGGCCACGCGAGCGGCCAGCTGAGGTGGCGGGTTGCGAGCCGCTCGAAATGACAAGATGACCAGTCGTAGGTAGCGCAACTGTTATGGTCTGTATTCCATCCACCGCGAGGTTTGGCATGAGGGGATTGCCCAACGATGGAATTTGGGGACCAGGCATTGTCTATACTCGCCCGTCTGTCACTGGATGGCGCAGAGGGGGACAAGGAGAGGCTTACCTGCACTCCTAAGCCGGCTCTGTTTGCCACGAGTGCACCTGTGAGCCCGTTTTCCTCCCATCCCACCTGGTTCGACATCGCTCTGACGTTTGCAGGCGATCCCTCCAGTCCGCCGGGAACGCTGCCTTGCGGCCTAGCAGATGGACCAGGAAGTGTTGCAGCAACATTCACACCACTACCATTTGCCGTGGAGGTACCTACACGTTGATGTTATGTTACCGTGTACCCCGGAGCGGCCAATATCTCGCCAGCAATAATAATAACCATGGACTCACCCTCGATTTCCGATATGACATTCCGTACATCCCTAGGTTGAACCGTTGACCCAGAACCACCACCGTTTGGTCCCAATTCGCCATGAGCCCCGTCCTGAGGCGGAAATTGCAGCCACTTGGACCACTCGGACCACATACCGGCATTGCTAGGTTGGTTTTCCATTCGTGTGGTGTCTTTAGAACGCAAATTTGCACGCTTTCAGAACTCCCTTGCCTCGCGTGGTCGAGAGTGTGGAGGACAAGTACGATTGTGACACGAACAAACCACATCCTCGTGTTAGAGACCTTTTAATTTCAGAAATTACCATTCAACTGGCATTGATGATTTGTACAAGTCCCTTACAAAAGTCTTTTTTAGGGTAATCTCCGATGCACGTATTTTCAACTGGGACGCCTACCTCAATCAGGAAAAATCATAAACCCCAGTCATTTGATTCTTTCGCATCGAAGAATTTGGTTGGAGAATGTGGAAGCGGTAAGATTTCCGAATGCTAAGATCGCCTCTCTACCCTAACCTCCTATCGTCAATTACAGGTAGCACTTCCATTTCTCTCGAACGACAATTTCCAGTTTTGATGAGTGCCCTTTGCTCTCCAATTTTGCTGGCATTGTGCGGAGTTCTCAGCTCCTCTCTGGAGACTCCTTATGCGGATCGCCTCAAACTCCAAACTAATGCCTTTTTAGACGCACCAAATTCCGACGACGCTGGAAGTCTGAATCGTTCCGTCTACTTACCACCCTCGACGGAATTTATGTCGAAGCCAACATGGAAAAAGAAAACACAAAACAACAGAGGGTCGATCTGTCACGTGACGTCACTACGTTACGAAGTGACTGCCAGCTGTCATAGACCAACTCTCATCACGTGTTACAGGCAAGAATCCGCATTGGTGGAGGCATGGTCTGCACACAAGCTTCACACAGGCGTCACACAGGCTTCACACAGGCTCCACACAGGCTTCACGCAATCTTCGCGCAGTGCTCCCAATAATCAAACCTGCTCGAGGAGAATCGTTGGTACCAGAAACGGCCACACCTAGCTAGACACTCATTGTAATTAGTAAAACATTATTTCCAATATATTCAGATTGTTGTTAAATGTGTTCCTACCCCGCAGCGGACTGTCCACTTTGTTGTTCGGTCGGAGTCGTACCTTGACAACTGGGGTCGGACTCCAAATGACATTCAATTTGTCCTTCTTGATATACATGTAATGGAATCGTACTTGCTGGGCCTTCCAATTGGGCGGTCTGCCGATGCGAAACTGGTTGCCTTGCCTAGGTTCCATAAACCGAGAACATCCATGTTACCAGTGGCGAATACATTCTCTGCAACAAACGTCAGTAAATGGTTTGGTATGAGTTGAGCGCGAGAAAGAAGAGACCTCCCTCGAAATTTCGTTTCGACATACACCTATAACACCGTACCAGCGTAGAAGTTGGACCGGAAGCTGTTGCAACAAGCAAATTGTCCGCACTATTACACACTGCGTGTTTATCCTGGTCACCAAGTGCAATGACAAGAGCGATCGATACCCTTTCTCAGCGAACGATACTGGACGACAGTAGTGAAAAACGATTGTACCAGTTAGATTTCACAAAATAATGCTGCACGACTAACCATAAGTGCTGCTTCGCCCATGTTTGATTGCCTCACGCCAGAAGGTGGTCGGCAAATTGAATGATCGAGGTCGCAGTGCTGGTCCATCGCGCTGGAGGCGTCCATATCATGAATAACAAACGTTGGTTCGCCGAGACCCCCGATGGACACGCCGCCCGATAGCTTTCAACCTGCTCGATTTTAGCTATTTATTGATGAGCGGAGTGCTGTCAGAATCGCGTCCGGAAACGCGAGGTCTATGGAGACTTTAAAGATGAGAGGGGAATTGCTGTACACGATGTTCCCACACTGCAAATTGCAACTCCAGGAATAGGGTTCACTATCCCAGGCCGGCATCAGTTGAGGGTGATGACGCAGAGTGTCGACTAGCGCACCTGTACGCTGTTCGACTTTGAAACTATTATGTCCCAATATTGGAGAAGGGTCCTTTGAGAGCAACCGGGCCTACCTTTGCTGCATATGCACGAACAGATCACATGGACGAAGCGCAGGGTTGAGCTGCAGGCGCCCTCAGAGTGTACGTATGTACGTGTCGGCCAAACGAGAAAAGAGAACAGAGAGCGGGTCGTGTGCTGTTCCTTCGGGTAGGTTCAAAAGAAACGGAGTTAGGACGGAAAGAAGAGCAGAGAGAGGCTCCTTGATCAGGAAAAGTTGCAGGTTTTGGCCTGCGTTTTTATTTATCGTGAGCAGCTAGGTTCCGCTGGCCTCGACATCGCGCGCGATCACAATGAAGCGAGGCCTAGCTTTGTAAGCTTGCATCACTGACAATTCCTTGAGTTGGCCAGGGCTCAAGTCGCCGTGTTCAGCAGACCAAGTCAGTTCTGTCGGTAGTCTCAACTTTTGCTTTAGGCCAGGCTGCGAGGCACGGACGAAGCCCAACTTACTACAACCCTCTATTTACCATTTCCGCTATTGCTACCGCTGTCGTGTGCAAAAGGGAAACACCTCTGTGTGCTAGCTCCAGCAATTCAATTGTCGGTGACACTTATAGCCAGCGATCTTCCCCTTTTTCTTGACCCTACAGCGGCCTTGGATAGATCATGGTACCGTACCACGCCACGCCACCACCTATCGAATACCTTCTTACACCTGTGCTTGCTGGCTTACTAGATCGGCTTCGCTAGTCACCCTCGGCCCCTTCATCGACTGACGCTCATCCTGACTATTAGGTTCACATACATTCATATAAATAGAAAATAGAGTATATTATGTGCATATGTCCCTCATCGTCTCTACTGACACTATTTACATATGTAAGTGCGCTATACAATGTTCTATATATAGTTTCGGTTATTCTACTCTTATTTCATATACAGTTATTTAACGTATCGCCAGGAGCTAGCTATTTCACGGCTCCTTTCCAATTCGCCACAAGGCGCATCTCGGGTCGGAAATTCCACCCACTCGACCCAAGGATTGATATTTCTAGGTTGGCTAATCATGTGTCTTATGTTTTCGGAACGTTCAAGTTTACAAGCCTTCGGCATTTCTCCCGCTTTCGCGGCCTGTCGTGTGGTCAATAAAACAAGTGATGTGACATCACATCAACAAAATAACACCTCGTGTTGAACACTTCATTTTCTAGAAACCGATAACCAATTTAGATCGATAATTTGAAACGAGTCGCTACAAAGACCCATTTTTTAGGGAATTTAGGACGCATATATGGGACACCTACCTTAATGAGGGAAACCCATAAACCCCAGTAACTTGAAAATTTCAAATCGGAATCGACATTGGAGGTTAGTGGCATCGGTGAGATCTAGCTGCGCTCCAAATGTCAAAATCACGTCTAGACCCAAATCTCCTCAAATAAGGTACAAGACATACTTCCACCTTGCTCGAACAGCAAAATTTCGCTTGATGAGTGGCCTTTCCTTTCCGTTTTACTGGCGTGGGGTGGAGTCTTGTTGACTGCTTACGTGTATCATCTATAACTCAACACTAACGCCTTCTAAGTGCGTTAAATTCTGCCGATGCCGAAGGTCTGAATCATTCCGTTTGTTGGCCGCTTTCACTTACAGTGATGTGATGCGTTATGTTGTGACCGCTAGTGCGGACGTCACCACGCGTCACTATCTACTAACGGCAACAGGCATCTTCAAGCAGGGTTTCTTTCCTCCTAATAATACCTGCCTACCAAAATACTTCGGTACCAGAAAACCGCTCATTCAGCTAAATGGCCACTGTAATCAACAAAACATTTACTGCCATATTCAAATTGCCCGCAGTACACAAGAAATGCACAACTTTTGGAAGGGATACCAAACAACGGGACTCACAAACATTCCTTCACACGAACCAATCATTCTTACTCTTTTCACTTATTTCCAGGTGTCTTTGATAGTAGCACTCTTGTCCTTGGCTGGAGTCGTGCCGTCACGATTGGAGCCCGACTCCCAAATAACGTTTGACCCGTGCTTCTTGATGTACTTGTACTGGAACTTCGTATTTGCAGGGACGGTGACGGTGCCCTTCCAGGTGGGGTAGTTTTCCGAAGAGAGAGGGACCGCCTTGTTTGGGTTCCACCAACCGAGAGCATCTATGTTGCCAGTGACGAATACGTTCTCTGCGGCAAACGTCAGGATGAGGTGTGTGTGTAAGTGAGATGAGGACTTACCCCCAAATATCGTTTCGGCATGCACTTGGAATGTCAGCGTCGACGTCGAAGGTTGGGTACCACAAACGGCCGGAACCACCAAACCGTCTGCACCCCAGCTCTCGACGGGAGCATTCGCCCTTGCATCAAAGGCTGTGAGAGCAGATGCATAACTCCACGTCAAGTCCGCAGCACTCAACGGAGCACCTGTATCCTTCTTAAATTGCTCACTGAGGCCTCCATCGGCTGGAGTATACTTAGCTATGATTGCGACGAACCCATCGGCAAAGTTCTTGATCGAGTTAATGACTGTCGTATAATCATCAGACCCAGCAGCGATAGTGGTCTTTCCCGTGAGAGAAGGGAGGAACTGCTTGAAGAACGGAAGGGAGATTGCAGTGACTTCGATCCCAGCGTCTAAGGCGTCCCATGTGTGAACAGCGCGATATAGCTGTTCCGCGACAGCGAGGGTAGTAAGGTACCAAGGGTTGCCGTCGAAGTAAACGTCCTCAAAATAGCGGCCGAGTGCGATGGCTTCGTTCGCGGCGACACCGTTGTTGATAGAGTACACGCCATTTCGGAAAGAGTCGACGTAGACCTTGAGGTTGGCAAGTGCTTTATCTGAGCAAGGTTGGAAAGTAGTTGCATCGCACCCAGCGGCTGGATAAAACATCAGTGAGAGGAACTTCGGGAGAACCTTGCGGACGAACCGGGATCGAAGGTGTGGATGCTCCCGAGAATCGAGTTCGAGTCCAAGCCGCTCCTGATCACATTGCCACCATGGACATTAGAAACGATATAACCGCGCTCCGAGCTCCAGTAGCTTTGGAGGAAGCAAAGCGCGTTATCAGCTTGGATGGTCCACTCCGCGACCGTCTTGTCCGGGTCACCAAGTGCAGTGGCGAGAGAGATACCCTCTCTTAGTGAACGGTGCTGGGCGGCAGTGGTGAAGAAGGATGATGCGTCAACCTCCTCCCAAAGGTCGAACCCGGTCAAATTCCACGAATCGGCGACGTAGCCCAGGTCAAGCTTGAGAACGGGCCAAAGGTGATTTTTCACCCATGTTTCATTGCCCCGCGCCAGAAGGTGGTTAGCGAATCGAATGATAGACGTGGAACGGAGTGCTGGTCCATCGCGTTGAGGGCGGCCCCAATCCCCGTTAAAGGCCGTCTCATCAATATTGAACTTTGGTTCGCCGAGTCCGCCCGTGGATACACCGCCAGATCGGTTTTCGACTTGCTGCATTTTCGCCATGGACGCCACCCAATCGACGATGAGCTGGGCGCTGTCAGAGTCGTGTCCGGAGACGTAACGATCGACAATGACTTTGAAGACAAGGGAGGAATCGCTGTACACGGTGTCAGTCAGAGGAACCACTTCTGTCACCAGAAATTCCAACTTGCCGAATCCAGGTATAGAGATAGTTGGGGTTCACTGCCCCTCGCATCAGTAGAAGGCAAAGATGCAGAGTACTCAAACGTACCCGTGCTCGGTGAAGCAATGACAACTCCTTGGTGTGCACCGCTCGACTTCGAGCCCTTCGTTCCAATGTTGTCGAAGAGGGCTCGGAGAGCGATGGGACCTTCCTTTGCTACATATTTATCCACAGAATCGAGACAGTGAAGCGCCGGGGTTGAACCGGGCCTCCTCAGAGCGTACGTGCCGACCAAGCAGGTAAAGATAATAGAGAGGAGCACGGTGAGGAGAAAGCGGACCGTGCGACGTGCCCTCGATTCCTTTGGTGGTTTTGGGAGGGAAAGAACAGCAGGGGGATGCTCCTTGCTTAAGGGAAGTGGCTCCACCAAATATTGATGCATTTTTGTCACCGGGGGGCTGGGTTGTTCAGCTGACCTTGACATCGAGCGCGGTCACGACGAGAGAGACGGCTTAGATGATCGACCCGGGGGGTGACGAAGAACAAGAACGCGCACGCGTACGGTGTGGGGCTTTTAAACTATTGACCGCCCTTCGGCTTTCAATTTCTGTCAATGTTCTATTAACCTTTCCAATCAAGTTCCCCTTTGTTTTTGAGATATTCTATTGCTCACCGAGCGCTCAACCATCTATCCAGCGCTACACATCCCAAACCCCAAAGTTCCCTGAAGCCATCCTCGAATCGCGTCTGTTCAAACCGCAAACTGCTCTCTCTGGCGCGTCTCCGCATTGCCAATTCCTCCTCTGGGCGGTTGTCCCGAAGGCTGAGTGCCTTGTGAAGAGCTGACGCGAATTCATCGACTGTGCGTGCATGATGATTTGAACGCGTTAGCCGAGATTAATTAGCACGCATTCCACGCCTCAGTGAGGAAGCTTCCCGGTCGTCCGGCCGAAAATGGTCATGAGAATCAGAATGGAGCAGGGACGCACCAGTTGGTGATTCATTGAATGGTGTTACAATATCCATCATCGGCCCTCCTGAAGCGTGTACTACTGGAATGTAGCCAGCGATATTCCCCTTTTTCTTGGCCCTACAGCGGCCTTGGATAGATCATGGCACCGGACCACGCTATCACCTATCGAATACCTTCTTACACCTGTGCTTGCTGGCTTACTAGATCGGCTTCACTAGTCATCCTCGGCCCCTTCATTCATCGACTGACGCTCATCCACTATTAGGTTCACATACCTTCATACAAATTGAAAGTAAAGTAGATTATGTGCATATGCCCCTCATCGTCTCTACAGACTCTATTTACATATGTAAGTGCGCTATACAATGTTCTAGATATAGTTTTGGTTATTCTACTCTTATTTCATATACAGTTATTTAACGTATCGCCAGGAGCTATTTCACGGCTCCTTTCCAATTCGCCACAAGGCGCATCTCGGGTCGGAAATCCCACCCACTCGACCCAAGGATTGGAATTTCTGGGTTGGCTAATCATGTGTCTTGCGTTTTTAGATCGTTCAAGTTTACAAGCCTTCGGCATTTCTCCCGCTTTCGCGGCCTGTATAAAACAAGTGATGTGACAACAATAAAGTAACACCTCGTGTTGAACACTTCATTTTCTAGAAATTGATAACCAATCTAGATCGATAATTTGAAACGAGTCGCTTCAAAGACCCATTTTTAGGGAATTTAAGACGCATCTATGGGACATCTACCTCAATGAGGGAAACCCATAAACCCCAGTAACTTGAAAATTTCAAATCGGAATCTTCATTGGAGGTTACAGTAGTGGAATCGGTGAGATCTCCAAATGTCAAAACCACGTCTAAACCCAAATCTCCTCAAATAAGATACAAGACATGCTTCCACCTTGCTCGGACAGCAAAATTTCCGCTTGATGAGTGGCCTTCCCTCTCCGTTTTACTGGCGGGGGGTGGAGTACGTCTTGTTGACTGCTTACGTGTATCATCTATAACACAACACTGACGCCTTCTAAGCGCGTCAAATTCTGCTGATGCCGAAGGTCTGAATTATTCCATTTGTTGGCCGCCTTCGCCAGTGATGTGATGTGTTATGTTGTGACCGCTAGTGCGGACGTCACCACGCGTCACTATCTACTAACAACAACAGGCGTCTTCACGCAGGGATTCTTTCTTAATAATAATACCTGCCTACCAAAATACTTCGGTACCAGAAAACGGCCCACTCAGCTAAATGACCACTGTAATCAACAACATTTACTGCCATATATTCAAATTGCCCGCAGTACACAAGAAATGCACAACTTTTGGAAGGGATACCAAACAACAACGGGACTCACAAACATTCCTTCACACAAACCAATCATTCTTACTCTTTTCACTTACCCCAGGTGTTTTTGAGAGTATCTCTCTTGTCCTTGGCTGGAGTTCTGCCATCACGATTGCCGCGCGGCTCCCAAATAATGTTTGACCCTTGCTTCTTGAAGTACTTGTACTCGAAATTCGTATTTGCAGGGACGGTGACGTCGCCCGTCCAGAAGGGGTAGTCTCTCGGAGAGAGAGCGGCCGCCTTGTTTGGGTCCCACCTACCGAGCTTATCCAAGCTGCCAGTGACGAATACGTTCTCTGCAGCAAACGTCAGGATGAGGTGTGTGTGTGTGAGAGAGCGATGAGGACTTACCCCCGTGTATCGTTTCGGCATGCACTTGGAATGTCAGCGTCGATGTCGAAGGTTGGATACCACAAACGGCCGGAACCACCAAACCGTCTGCACCCCAGCTCTCGACGGGAGCATTCGCCCTTGCATCAAAGGCTGTGAGAGCAGATGCATAACTCCACGTCAAGTCCGCAGCACTCAATGGAGCACCTGTAATCTTCTGGGATTGCTCACTGAGGCCTCCATCGGCTGGAGTATACTTAGCCACGATTGAGACGAACCCATCCGCTAAGTTCTTGATCGAGTTAATGACTGTCGTATAATCATCAGACCCAGCAGCGATAGTGGTCTTTCCCGTGAGAGAAGGGAGGAACTGCTTGAAGAACGGAAGGGAGATTGCAGTGACTTCAATCCCAGCGTCTAAGGCGTCCCATGTGTGAACAGCGCGATATAGCTGTTCCGCGACAGCGAGGGTAGTAAGGTACCAGGGGTTGCCGCAGAAGTAAACGTCCTCAAAATAGCGGCCGAGCGCGATGGCTGCGTTCGGGGCGACACCGTTGTTGATCGTGTACACGCCATTTCGGAAAGAGTCGACGTAGACCTTGAGGTTGGCAAGTGCTTTATCTGAGCAAGGTTGGAAAGTAGTTGCATCGCACCCAGCGGCTGGACAAAACATCAGTGAGAGGAACTTCGGGAGAACTTTGCGGACGAACCGGGATCGAAGGTGTGGATGCTTCCGAGAATCGAGTTTGAGTCCAAGCCGCTCCTGACCACCTCGCCATCACGGACATTAGAAACGATATAACCGCGCTCCGAGCTCCAGTAACTTTGGAGGAAGCAAAGTGCGTTATCAGCTTGGATGGTCCACTCCACGACCGTCTTGTCCGGGTCACCAAGTGCAGTGGCGAGAGCGATACCCTCTCTTAGTGAACGGTGCTGGACGGCAGTGGTAAAGAAAGACGATGCGTCAACCTCTTCCCAAAGGTCGAACCCGGTCAAATTCCACGAATCGGCGACGTAGCCCAGGTCAAGCTTGAGAACGGGCCAAAGGTGATTTTTCACCCATGTTTCATTGCCCCGCGCCAGAAGGTGGTTAGCGAATCGAATGATAGACGTGGAACGGAGTGCTGGTCCATCGCGTTGAGGGCGGCCCCAATCCCCGTTAAAGGCCGTCTCATCAATATTGAACTTTGGTTCGCCGAGTCCGCCCGTGGATACACCGCCAGATCGGTTTTCGACTTGCTGCATTTTCGCCATGGACGCCACCCAATCGACGATGAGCTGGGCGCTGTCAGAGTCGTGTCCGGAGACGTAACGATCGACAATGACTTTGAAGACAAGGGAGGAATCGCTGTACACGGTGTCAGTCAGAGGAACCACTTCTGTCACCAGAAATTCCAACTTGCCGAATCCAGGTATAGAGATAGTTGGGGTTCACTGCCCCTCGCATCAGTAGAAGGCAAAGATGCAGAGTACTCAAACGTACCCGTGCTCGGTGAAGCAATGACAACTCCTTGGTGTGCACCGCTCGACTTCGAGCCCTTCGTTCCAATGTTGTCGAAGAGGGCTTGGAGAGCGATGGGACCTTCCTTTGCTACATATTTGTCCACAGATTCGAGTGAGTGAAGCGCCGGGGTTGAACCGGGCCTCCTCAGAGCGTACGTGCCGACCAAGCAAGTAAAGATAATAGAGAAGAGCACGGTGAGGAGAAAGCGGACCGTGCGACGTGCCCTCGATTCCTTTGGTGGTTTTGGGAGGGAAAGAACGGCAGGGAGAGGCTCCTTGCTTAAGGGAAGTGGCTCCACCGAATATTGATACGTAGGCTGCATTTTCATCACGGGAGAGCTGGGCTGTTCAGCTGACCCTGACATCGAGCGCGATCACGACGAGAGAGACGGCTTAGACGATCGACCCGGGGGTTGACGAAGAACAAGAACGGGCACGCGTACGGTGTGGGGCCTTTAAACTATTGACCGCTCTTCGGCTTTCAATTTCTGTCAATGTTCTATTAACCTTTCCAATCAAGTTCCCCTTTGTTTTTGGAAATATTCTATTGCTCACCGAGCGCTCAGCTATCTATCCAGCGCTACACAACCCAAACCCCAAAGTTCCCTGAAGCCATCCTCGAATCGCGTCTGTTCAAACCGCAGGCTGCTCTCCCTGGCGCGTCGCCGCATTGCCAATTCCTCCTCTGGGCGGTTGTCGCGAAGGCTGAGTGCCTTGTGGAGAGCTGATGCGAATTCATCGACTGTGCGTGCGTGGAACCCTGCGATAATTTGAACGCGTTAGCCGAGATTAATTAGCACGTATTCGACGCCTGAGTGAGGGAGCTTCCCAGTCGTCCGGCCGAAAACGGTGATGAGAATCAGAATGGAGCAGGAACGCACCAGTTGGTGATTCATTGAATGGTGTTACAATATCCATCATCGGCCCTCCTGACGCATGTACAACTGGAATGAGTCCCGCCGCCTATAAATAGATTCCTCCTTTGTCAGTTACTTGCAGAGAGAAACCGCCAACGAAACACGCACCATGAACTCCACAATATTGATCCCAAAGTGTTCCTCTACCATAGTACTGACTCCGATGCTAGCGGCCCCGAGCCAGTGCAGGAGCTCGGAGTAGGGCGCATTGACAATGAACTGGACGTGCTTCTGCAAGACACGCGATCAAAAAACACACTCAGAGGACTGGGGGTACATGGGAGGATACCTGAATGTCTAGCTCGGCAGCCAACGCCGTAAGCTGTTGAATTCGCCGCTCGTCCTCGTCATTTCGCGAGCTGCCAACGAGAACGAGCTTCGTCTCCCTCGTCCCATCAGCGTATTCAGGATGTTCTCTGAGTAGACGAGAGTATGCGCGTAACTGAGTGCTGTGGTCCTTTTCTGGTCTGCGAGGGCGTGTCACTAAATTCCATTATTACGAGACTTGAGAAGGCAGTGAACCTGAATTGTGCAATGCTCAAAATAATTTGCTGCCGCCCTTCCAATGGGAGTTGTACAAGTTGTTTCGTGTCACAAGGCGGGTAGATGATTTTAATCGAGTTTCGACGTTCATTACGGTCGTTGTTGGTTGGAATTGAGAGGGTGAATGCGGAATGCAGGAAGGATACCGGTGCAGGAAGCGGGTTCAAATGGGTTGATAGAAGGGAGTCGATGTGTCCAGCTGTCCAGGACGAGTTGGCTGAGAGTGTTGTGTGCGAAGTACGAAGACAATAGATATACATTGATGCAAACATGCGATAATATCTGAGTATTAAATAAGCATGGGGTGATGGGGGAGGAGCGAGGAGCTCACATTAGCTTGCCAGTGCTAAGAACACTCGAGGAAGCGATTTGCCCAGAGTTCGTATAATTGGACTGGCGAGATGAGACACGACGTAACATAGACGAAGAAATGGTTGGGTAGTGAATATATGCAATGATGGGGACGCGCTTTGGTCGCATTCCTGAAGTGAGATAACGAACTACGGGATAGGTAAAAGCATAACCCATAGTATCTGGGAAAGTGTTAGTCAGATGGACTTCAGGATTGTCAAAGCCTTACCTAGGAATATATCAGGGACCAAAGCTTGGAGAGCTTCGGTACACAAGAGCATGGAGCCGACGCTCTGCCCAAGAAGGGTAAACCTGGGCCATGTGGTGTCTTCGACGAGCCAACGACCTCGTAGATAGACGAAAGCCAGTGTATGCGGGTCGAGACTGATACCAAATCGCTGCTTGACCTTGGCAATAATCTCGTGTTTCGAGACTCCTACATCGCCAGTATATACGACGCTGACGACTTGAGGATCCTCGCGTTGTAGATAGGCAATGGCCGTCCAGAGAACCCGCTCTCCACCACCACCAGCATTACTGTTGAAATAGTCATTCAGAGCTCACGGTCAACCTATGCGGAGTGTGCTTCACGAACCAGTATGGATGAAAGAAGCCAGCTATACGGCGCTCTCCACGTACATCGCCTTCTATGATGCCAAGCTGCGCCAGCAAGGCTTTCCGCCTTTGAGTATTGGCTCTAGAATAGCTTCTTTTGCTCAGCCAAACAACGAGGACAAGCGCAAAGAAAGTGAGGAAGAGATAAATGATCGATGCCATCCACTCCAGTGCCCCGCGAGACAAACTCCTCATCGAGGAAGGGGCCAACCAATTTCACGCTTGGACTCTGCCACAGAGGCCCTCACCCGCAGAACGCGCCTGACGGTCGCGAAGACACTAGACTAGGATCATATTGTCTCTTAAACCGTCTACAAAAATGGCCCGGGACTGGACACGTACTGCAATAGACGGTCTGCCGCACTTTCTGTAGGCCCACCCTCGCTGGCTGATGTGTCTCTACAGTGGGGATGTTTGCTGCTTCTCAGGTGCATCCCTTCTCATAGGCGTATTCCTTTTTCGCCAACAGGCTAACACATCAGGATTGGTCCTCCAGGTCGCTCTTTACTATACTATTAGAGTACGCCCTTCGCTTCCACACTTCTTGGATTGACGTTACATGTTTATTTTGTGCAGTATATGATGCGACAGCTGGAAGGTGACCATAGCAAAGAAGGTAGAGCAAAGCTTGAAGAAGGAACCAAAGCCTTGCGCAGACTGAAGCTTAATCACTTAATCCTCGATGAATACGAACGTATGCAGTATCACCTCGAATTATCGTTTCCTTCTGAAGTCTTCCTTCAGGGACCATTGCTGCAGGTCTCATCGACCCTGCAGACTTAACTATTCGCTTTTCTGGTATACAGTTCCTACTGCCTGCTAGACGTATCTTACACTCTTTCGTAGATATTGGTGGCCTGGAGAATATAATAACTTCACTCCGCGAATCCGTAATCTTCCCCCTCACCCATCCCCAACTCTTCGACTCTTCCTCCCTCCTTACAGCACCAAAGGGTGTCCTACTATACGGTCCACCAGGATGTGGCAAATCTATGCTGGCCAAATCCCTTGCCAAGGAATCTGGCGCGACCTTCATCAATATCACCGTGTCAACTCTCACGAACAAGTGGTACGGTGAAAGCAATAAGCTTGTACACGCTCTTTTCAGTCTAGCGAGAAAGGTTCAACCCTCAATTATCTTTATTGATGAGATTGATTGTTTCTTGCGCGAGAGAGGGAAAAGTGATCATGAAGCAACTGGAATGATGAAAGCAGAGTTCATGACGTGAGTCTTATGTTTTTCCCCTGATGCGAAAATAAGCCTCTCTGTTCTTTTCTTTCAGACAGTGGGATGGTCTCCTCACAGGAGAGAACACCCGAATCATGGTCCTAGGTGCAACGAACCGACCCAACGATATTGACCCTGCTATCCTACGACGAATGCCTAAACGATTTGCAATTCGGTTACCTGATCGCGATCAGCGGAGGAAGATCCTCGATCTGGTGCGTTCACTCCCCATTCCAGGGGCCCCAATTTGACCAAATCTAACGGGCTCTCTGTTCTGTAGATGCTTTACAAAACGACCCTATCGCCGTCCGTCGACATTGACCTGCTGGCAGCGCGGACAGAAGGCTTTTCCGGCTCAGACCTGCAAGAACTATGTAGAAACGCGGCAATGGTCCCTTTGAAGGAGTTCATGCGTAGTCCAGAAGGGATGAAGGGGACCCTTGATCAAGTCGGTGACCGGTTTGTCCACCCAGATTCATTGAACTGATGGGACGCCTCGCAGGACTTCACACTCCGACCTCTAGCAATGAGTGACTTCCTCCACCGCGATGGTGACTCGTTCCCGCTACCGAGAGCACATAGCCCTGTGCCGAAGGTGGCCGAACGAGATCCCTTCGATGATCCCGAATAGGGGAAATACATGGTGTATTGTATTACAAGAGGCCTGGTGTGCTCTGTCTTTGGTAATACAAACTTTAATAGATCACAATCCCCGCACGCCGTCCAGCCACCTCTGCGTGTCCGTGTGTCCCTACTTCGTCGTCCGACTCTGGCGTCACTCAGCCGTGGCCCCTTGCGAATCGGGTATGACCGAACACTTTGGTGAGACAGACACCACACAGAAGGCAATGATGGCGCTGGTGTTGAAAGAAGCGCCGCGTAACGCCGGAGTGAAGTGTGTGAGACGCTGGTGTAGCGCGCGAGTAGCGCATGAGTAGCGCACGAGTAATATGCACCATGGAGAGTGACACGCATGTGTATCAAATTGTTGTAGAGATCCAATCGGTAGGTCCCTGGGATCGTGGTTAGTCGCGAGGAAGGCTGAGACTGGCCTTAAGGCACCCAAGAGCTTGAAGAAGAGGGCGTCCTGCCCTCTTGCTGTCAGAGAGTTTAAATGATAAGGCAGCCACACATAATCCGCCAGGAGACTTGCCTGGGAAATGGGGTCACCCATTGGCTTCGTAAGCAGGTCTGCAGAAGTGCTTGCAGTGCCAATCGCTGGGTGATGAGTTGGTTGAGATGACACCCACCCACAAGGGGTCTTCATTTTCCATGCACCGGTGTGGCATGTCGCTGACCACACCTGCCTCGTGTCTAGTGATGCTATGGCGCGTGCGGTTCCAGCGTGAAACCCGTATGTTCACATCAAGTTCCTGCTCATTCCTTTCAAACACTGGAGAGGACTTTCGAATCAACGGATATATTACAACGAACCGATAGATGCTATCAAATTACATGATGGCTCCCTGGTAAAGGATCTATCTATCCAAGGCATCCGACGCCGTGCTGTGAGGGGCCCCCGCCAGTACGAGCGGCGGACTCCAGATAATTACTGTCAGCACCTTGGCTGCGCTATGCCTCTGAATAACTAGTGTGTAGTCCATCCGCGATGGTGCTGTCAGAGAGGGTGGACGATCAATCGGGCTGCTGCACTTTGACCACCCCTTTTACCTCGAGTAGCCGCCCCTAAACCCTTGTGGATCAACGTCAGCCCAACGAACCACCCAGGTGACATGAACCGATTCGACATGGACTATCTCCGAATGTGAGAGCCTTTGATCGGGCGGTCCTCGCGTTACCCAAGTAGTTGTTCTTCAAAACCTATACAGAGCTGAAGTAGCTATGATCCCTTCGTAGAATCTCCGTCGAACCGAAAGTTCATAAGTAGGTGCTGGTTATTCGCGTTTGCGAGTCGCACCTCATTAAACTGAGATTCACGTGTAGGTCTGGAACGGGACCTAATAACCCGATCGCTCAGGGATATTGCATTTATCAGGTGGCCAGGCGCATATTACAAGTGAGCGCTCTCTTTGTTACCACCTCTCCCAATTCACCTTGCCGAGGCCGACAGACCCAGGAAGCCCAATCAACGCACATATCAGGGTATCTGGTGCTTTTAAATATTTGGTGCTGGGCGATAGTGGATAATTGGGAAGTTTGACATTTTTGCGTGACGTGTGAAACGTCAGTAATCGATTTAAATACTTTCGTATTGACATTAAGGGGTGTGATGTGATTGACAACGGACCCCTCCCATGTGGCAAGTGGAGGAGAACTACGTGGAATAATGATCCGTATTCGTGGGGTGATTTTTATTCCGTGTTGATATTGTCGACCACCACCCAAGATCTAGGCCCGTCTGTCTCTACTCGCCGCCCAATTAGGGGACAGAGGCGTACGTGTATCGGTCAAGAACTCCGACCATAACAGTTGTTCTATCTCGATCGAGATGATTCGTCAACTCAGCATGTGGTATGGTGACCCTGGCGTTGGTGACCCTGGTTGCTATCAAGAAATCTCGTTCCATGGAGATCATGCTTTCATTTTGAAGGCTACGAAACTCCAAAGCTGATGAACGGAAGTTCAACGAGGGCTGGTCGAAAATGTGTACTGGAATGCCGAACCGTGAAGGCTTCAAATTAATAACCCTCAGATCCTTGTACCGGCCAGAGCAACCCCAGGTCATCGTGCATTTGGTGCGTGGTGCTTATGTCAGCAGACGGTCCAGCCACACGCTAGACCCATGCCATCTCGTGTCGACCTACCTCCTGTTCCCTATTCCATCCCTCATGGCAATCATGCGTTTGTACCGAGGTGCGCCGCCTTTGTTTTCCCAAAGGGGTTAGCTTGAAAGGAATGATATAAAGCCAACGCATGGTGCCTTCGATCGAATGGTGTAATACCCAGGGTGTATCTCCGATCAGCCGAGAGGTAGGTTAAACCTGTGGGATTGACATTGCGTCGCTTCCATAATTTACGAAGTCGTGTCCGATGACACGCAAAATTAAATTGCCACCAAGAAGGATATTTATACCAATGAACTCACTATATGGTATCCCCTAAGGCCGCGTTGTTGAGAGGTGAGATTTATGGAGAAATCGATAGTAGCCCAGTGGTGGGAGCGAGACAGCTGAACTGTAGATCGTTGTATCCCTCTACGTATAAGAATGTTGAGAATTGTTGACAGCGTATCCGAAGTCGAAATCCAACGGGGTCGTTTGGAGGCTGCCTGAACACTCTGCAACAGACACATCCGAGAAAGAAGTGCAACGATATGCCAGCATGATAACACTGGAATACAGTGATAGGTGGAAGGGATCGAAGGTCGAGATAATGTGACGAGGGCGTATCGGCGTTCGCCGCATGGCCCTCGCCGTTCGCGTGCGGGTGAGTTTCGGCCAGTTGCTGGTTTGGAACGTCCTAATAAGAGGAGCCAAGGTTTTCCATTCACCCCAGTCGCATCGATTTCTACGCCCCATGAGCGGACAACGGGATACGAAAACCAGGCGTAGGCCCCCCCACATCCCTGCCACGGGAAACGACTCGCAACGAATTGGTGGACCTTATCCGGATACGACTCGGATGGTGATCTGCTCCGACACTACCCAACAGCTACGAATTGAGAGTGAGTATCGTTCTCACCGTGAGCCAGGGTGGTGTTAATCCTTATCAGGTATCCCAACTACAGCTGGTGGTTGGGTCTATGGAACCAAGGTGGATGCATCCAGCGAGGCACCGCCATGGCACCCAAATGCAATCTCGAATCGTGATGTAATCACGGGAACGCTCGCCCTTCAGGCCGCCCAGGGCACTACCCGCACCGAGGGTAGTGTGAGTCCGATTCCAAACACATCCCTTCACCAAGGGGCCGCGTCGGAGAATGTTGCCTCCACACCAGATATTTCGGCATCGTATGCAGGGGTACCCTCATTGATGGATTCCGCACAAAGCGGAGATATCGTAGGTCTATCGCACGACCACCTCCAATGGCTGCAGATTGATCCCATAATAGTTCAATGGGTGGCCAATGAACCTGGTATACGACCCAAGTGTCGGTTACCATCTAGGGGGGTATACCATTGAAGGCGAACCAAATCCTGATACAACCGATTCGGTTCCCGGGTCTCAACCTGACGAACGCCCTGTGATAAACGGAGGACCGGGACTCCACAAATACCACAATATAACCACAGGAATGCCAGCTATAACTGGCTCTCAATCCGGGCCATCGACCGGTGGCCTCACACTCATAACCGATCTTGACCCAGAGGACATGGAAAGACGCAACGCAGTCAGCACCACGACGTCAGTTTCGACTTCCCAAAGTCTCTCATATGGTGTGATGGGGAACTCCGGAATGATGAGAGGCCACGGGCGTCGCCGTCTTCCTGCGGAAGAATTTGAGGACGATGTTTCGAAGTTGATCGATCGGTTGATTACCCAAGGAGTGGACCGAGCTGTTGTGGAGTTGTGTTCTGCTATCTTCACTCAAGGTGTCTCACTTGATGCGCTCAAAGAGCGGATGACGCGGAAGGAGTGCGAAACGCACGGGCTGCGGAGTGGAATGAGGTATCGAATGCTTTTGGACGTAGTGGAGGTGATGAGAGCTGGGGTGTTGATGGACCGCCATGTCTGTCGGTTGTGTCGCCGCGGCGAGGCGGCAGACTACAAGCATCACCGCGATGCTCTTCGCCATCTCCTCCGTGATCACTTCGGTATAGGCTTCCAGTGCACACAATGGTCAGTCTTCTCTTTCGCTGCTCGACCTGGATATCACTAACCCGCAAGGCGGCAGCAAACAGAAATTTTGGACTGCGAACGAGCTCAGCAGACACGCTGCAGTAGCTCATGCCGTTGTAAGACACAAGTAAGGCAGTTTCCGAAGGAGCCGTTAAAGCATGCGATTTCATTACCTATCCTTCTATGGCTCATGGGTTGTGTAGTTTGCTAGTCTGAGACTTTATGACCTATGTGCAAGAGACACTATAATCAGTAATTACTGTTCCTTAAAAGAAGTGTAAACAAGCCGACCGCACAACTTGAAGGGGACCTCCGTGATTGCAATGCGTTGAGATGCCCTTTGTATAGCCATCGCGGGGGGCCTGGGCCGTTGGCAGGAGGAAGTGGTGCTAGGGCGGAATGGGAAGTGCAGAAGGACTCGTGACCAGAGGGGCTGGACCGTGATCTGCTTCGGTGGGTGAAGAATCCGGTGCCGATGAGATTTACGCCCAATTTACTGGCTACTTCGCTTGCTACGGTTGTCCACTGGACGTGACGAGCGGGGGGTTTGAGCGGCGGTGGCCTCACCAAGGGCGTGTACATGGAGGATGAGTTGTTTTACTGAGAAATTACGAAAGCGTCGCTCGAGGTCGAGTGATACACGCACCATCCATCTTGCATATATATAGTGGTATGTGGGGTTCTTCGTCGAAGGAAAACAAGGACACGGAGGCACCCGAAAGATGGCATAGGTGTAGTCGAGGACAATATCCATCCAAGACAGAATTGTGGGGGGTTATTTCAGGTTGGAGGCCATGGTCGTATTCACCAAATTGGTAGATGTGGGAGAGACCAAACGATGAAGGCTATGGGCCCTTCGCGGGTCGACACACAGCCAAAGCTGTGCGGGCTATCGAGCCGGCAGGGCATACATGCTGTGCACAAAACGCCGACAGGGGTCTGCGCAATGCGGCACACAGACTATATCCTCGCTACATGGATAACGACCAGGGTCGCTTTGCCTCTCAATTCATATGGACAGGGGTTAGCGAGTCAAATTACTAAGGAGGCGGGAGGAAGGAATATTCGTGAGGAGGTCGCAAGCATTGATGGAGAGGCGAATGGGGGAGTCTCCTACGACAGTCGATCCGCCCTTGGCGTCGTCTCTGCGTCTCTGAAGGGATGGACGGATTGGATTGGCGCGCTTAGAGTTGAACGACCCGGGAAGAGAGTGTATCAGGATACGAGGATATCCACTATCTTGTAAGCAGCGTGTTATCAAAACTGCCCTCCCGAGGCTGGTCTGAAGGGCGTGAGGCTGTTGGCGACCGAAGATGAGGATCTCACGCGAGAAGAGAGTGTCTTTGGCATTACACATTACAGACAGGTGTTCAGTGAACAAGTACTAGGCAGGGTGGTACACACGGGGCGTGATTGGTGGGTTGTGAATCCTAGCCCACGACTTCATCACCATCATCGTCCACATCCATGGCCATTTGCTTGGTTGTCACCCCCCTCCTCTGAGCAGCCCTTACCCTCGCCTCGAGCTCCTCGTTCCTCTGCAACCCACTCGCTGAGACGAGCTGTCCACATCCGGGCATAGGGCATTTTTGCGTACCGCGCCTCAGATAATCCATAATGGCTACTCGAGAGTAAGAGTGCTGGCACTTCGTCCTGTAATAGTCAATGCAATCAGTATCGCCCTCAGAGAGACCGTCACCCATCACAGAATTATATGCCAGAAAACGTACGAAGTCATTGGTTCCTCGAGGTATGTCTGTAATAGAGGGCATTTGAGGTTCACTGTCATCCCGCCTACTTCCATGTCGCTGTCCTCATCATCTCCATCGCCCCGTTCTGGGTCGAGGGGTCACGCTTTAGTGAAACATACGAATCAGAATAGTGCCTTGTACAAACCTCGAGGAATAAATCGAGTGATTGGGGGCATAGCGCTCTCGTGAGTGACACCCTGAAGTTACACGAGTTCGAAGTCAATCACCGCAAAATAAGCAGTGTACGTACCCAGATATCCTCCCTGTATCCTCTGTACTTAGGGTGCGTGGAATATTTTTGTCTGGATGTCTTCCGCTGGTAATCTTCCAGCTTGCCGCTTGTGGCCTGTTCATAGCGGGAGACGGCTCCTTCCTGAGACGGGGGGTAAGATTTAATCGTGAAAGGTAATAACATACGGTTCCTACATACTACAGATCTGCTATGGATAAGGTCATCGCGGATGAGGTTGATCGAGTCTTGGTGACACTTCGCAAACTGGGTTAAATCAATGCACTGGCGCATAAGAGCATCGGCTTCCGCAATTGCCTATGTGAAATGACTCAGGTGAATGTTTCAAAAGGGCTAGGAATGCAACGAAGCACGCTCCGCAGCCGCACACTCTTAATGGAAAGTCCAACACGGCAAATTAAGATACCAACCTCTGAATTTCCTTGTCCCCCAGCTTCGGTTAGAGCTACAGCCGCCTCACGGATGTTCTTCTCAAGAATGTCAAGTGGAGTGATCCCCTTGTGCCACATTTGGAAGATTTCAGCAAAATTATCAGAAGCTCTACCAGGTATTGGCTGATCTCGAAATGCATTGGGGTCAAACGGTGGTAAGTCCTGATCCGCGTCGGCTTCCGGTCCACTGCCATCGTCCGAGGGAGGTGTGGCAGCACGTTTCTTTCCCTTTTCCTTGTTCTTCGACTTATCTGCAGCAGCCGAGGTAGATAATTGTGACGCGTCTTGAACGTCCTCCATTTCGTCGTCGGAATTGTCTTGCCTGGCCCGTCTCCGTGGCTGAGATGAAGCTACACCCTCGATGAGGCCCTCGTCGCTGTCGTCATGTCTCCTCCTACGTGCAGGGCGTGCCATGGTGGTAGTTGGTGTTCCCAACCTGTTCCTCTGAAGAGTCGTAGTTCAAAGACGTGGAAAGGACCCCGAAAACCACCTGTTCCTAACCAAAACAGTCGAAAAATGTCAAGGATATTCAGAATATTCCCTACACAACTCATACAGCGGCAGGTTACGTTCCATCATTCACCCCGCTCGTTTCTTGCTGCTGCCCCGCACCCGAGTTTCAATTCTCGCTTCAACCAACCCACTCGGCCAGCTTTTCCCACAGCGTCACTTTTGAGGGCATTTCACTCATCTCCTAAAGCTAATGTGACACTCAACCAAGCCATGAGACGACCGAAACTATCCCCAAAAAAGGAACGAAGATCGCGGTCAAAATCACCCTATCTGGAAGGCTGCTACCAACGCAAGGGCGTATGCGTTGAAATTAAGACGATGAAGCCCAAGAAACCCAACTCTGCTCAACGAAAGGTCGCACGCGTCAAGTTGACAACGGGAAAGAGCGTTCTTTGCTACATCCCTGGCGAGGGTCACAACCTGCAGGAACACTCTGTAGTGCTTGTCCGTGGTGGACGCGCTCAGGACCTTCCTGGTGTCCGGTAGTGCTTTCCTCTGTCATTCTCAATCTGGGCTCATACAAATCGAATTAGGTATCGTTTGGTGCGAGGGGCGTTAGACCTCAATGGTGTCGTCAACCGTCAGACAGCACGTAGCAAGTATGGAGGCACGTAGTTCTGCTACTCTGAGCATTAGAGTTTGAACTGATGATCTCCGTAGCGAAGAAACCAAAGACATAGGTCCTTTTGGACTGGCATCTTCACGCATAGTGACCCATGTTCTACATTTTTCTTAATCTTTATTGCCCTTCGCCCTTTTCGACTAGCACTTCCAACCATTCCGCCTTTGAATGCGAGGACCAAAGTATAACACTTTTAGGCACCACTCGAGCACGACAATGTGACATGGTCCAAGCACCGCTCTCGGTTTTGTATTCAATTACCAACTGCCCTCACCAGACCAGATTCCGTGCTCTATTATGTGCCCGAATAGGTCGATATGGAGGTCGAGGTTGATGGCTGGGGTCACTTGACGGCTAACTGGGTTCTACCAGGTAGTGAGTACCCCGATATTCTTGCTCATTTCGTCCGCAACAAGGACAGGATGGGTCTCCGGCCGGTCCTATGGCCATGCTTCAAATATACCGGGACGTTTATATTCGGAAACGAGGTTCAATTTAGGATTCTAAGCACCTATCTTAGTCCTCAGACATCAAAGTTGGAGCCATTTCGGCGTCATTTCAACCATGCTGTCGCTACGTCCTATAAGAATAGCCCGCATGGTCATGCTAAACGTGCTGGAACGCACGAGGAGCCACAGGAGGGAATTACTTTATGAAGGAAGTCTCGCGCGTCTACCCCATCAGCGTCTAGAGCACCGTAGCCCAAAAATTCACAGGTCTCAACGAGGCTTCGCAACACCGCCGCAACTACAGGCGGATTGGTTATATAGATTCCCTCCCATGTATTCTCTGACCATCTGATCTCTCCGCGGGGTCCTCCATCCAACGGCCGGAGATTGACCTTTGCGTGTTTTGCGTAATCCCAGAGTAGCAATACACCAGCGTTTGACCGTTCCATCAAGTCACATGTATGGATGAGTGTCCGCAAAGGGGTATGTTCAGGTGGGATATCCAAGGTGTTGGAAAGAATGTGAGTTCCAATAAGGGTATCGAGCTCGGGGCAGACTTGCCAGAGACGGCGTGAAAACACGCCGAGTTGAAAGTGGTACTAAATATTACTGTCAGAAATGTAAGGGAGACAGATTGCGCGCAGACTCACTTGAAGATTTAAAGCTTTCAGATGAGTCCCATTGTGCTCCAATAATCCAAGGATCCATGACCAATCCCTCTTCGTCCAGCTCCCTATGTTTGAAAGTTGCACCAGACAAGGCATGCGGCAGCGTCCTAACCACTTCTCTAACGCTTGAATCTCTCCTTCAGAAATGAGGATGCAGATGCAGATACTCAATACTTCCAATCGCGGAAGTAGCGGGGGATTGATCGTTGGAAGCTTTCTAACTGCTAAAATGGCGCGAAATGCTCGCAGCTGAGGTATTTCAGCCAATGCTGGGAGGACATTCTCGATGTCTAGAGAAAGATCGGTTGGTATAACAAGGCTGGACAGTTTTGAGAGTGCAGAGAGGGCTGGTTGAATAACTGGCAGGAAATGTCGCCGGGCAGTGGTACCATTGTCGTTTGGCCTGGCTATGTTTATTTTGAGGAAGCGTACACCAGGAGTCTTTGCGACGGTGCTCTCCACGAGTTGTGCATATTGAACTGGGTCCAGACCACCGATGGGAGGTGATAGCTGCAATAAGACGGTACTGACAGACGGTATATCGCAGTCTAAGGGATGCCATTTTGGCTGCGTCCCCGAACCGCTGTCCCCGAGTCGTATGTGGACGCGTCGAGATCCGAAAGACAAACACATTTCCCGCCAGGACCTACAGACGAGACCGAGGACACAGAGCATTGCCTTGTCCTGGGCCCCCAACTCTCTTTCACGCCGGTATGCTCTAGCGGATCTGATGAACGGAAAATAGAGGGGGATATCGGCAGGTTCACATGAATGGAATGTAAAGTCAAGTATCTTGAGCCACAACTCGACTGGAAGGGGCTGCATTGTGCCCGAGTCAAGTTGGATCAAGCTGGATGGTGGCAGGAGACAACGTAGTGCCTTCTTGCTTCTTCTTGCTAAGCCCAACCTCCTCCAAAGTCGAGAGTACCATATATACTTCGGCTGTCTGTGTGACAGGGTCCACGCATAATTCCCCAATACCAGAAATCGTTAAAATATTACAGGGAATGGGATGTCGCCTCCAAAACTGGAGGTCGTGCTGAAATACATCGGACGCGGGCATGGAAGACGAACGAAGGCTTCACCGAAAATCCCGATATCCAACGGAAATACCAGATATAGCGCGAGGTTGTCTTTATGACGGCTGGTCTATTTTAACCCAACCCTGCTCTTGAACTCCCTTCCCCGCATTAACCGCTCTAATAATGCCTAGTGATGCCCTGGTCGCGTTGGCTACTGGCAGCGAGACCATAACCTCCGTCTTGGCGAAGAACCCTAGCCAGGACATCGACACAGTAGCCGGGCGACTATTTTCCAAGAAACTGGTCAGCGAAGGGCACGGAGAAGTGGTGCGGCGAGCTCTTAAAGGTCACCCAGACTATTCCCCAGAAGATCTTGCACGAGCCGAGCGATGCGGGCAGTTCCCGCTGAAACCGAGCGATCTGTTCCTCAAGGTAGGTGCATTTGCAGCTACTTTACTCGTTTCACTGACATACTGACATGTCGGAAGTTATACAGCGATGTGTTGGATACGCTGGAACAAGACCCTCTCATTGGCATGGTTTCTCCACCTCTTCTTGGTGCCTCAGGAGTGGTGCCCCTTACGATAATCTCAACGTTCGTCCACTTTCTTATGAATGCTCTCTGACCGACATGGGACATGTAGCATTCCCGATATCATGCGTCATTATCAGGAGTTGATTGTGAATTGCGAATCAGAGGTGATGCTCGCAACCAACTACTGGCAGGATTCTTATGCATCCTCATTGTAAGTCGTCTACACCCGAGCACCTGGCCCCGTGTGGACCCTCTGATGCCCTCTCAGCATTCGTGACGCTTTGTTGCAATTGTCTCGTCGCTATGAAAGTGATCCTTCAAAGTACAAAGCCAAGCCGGTTGTAAAGCTCATATACGATCGTGGATCCATCAAGCAGGTCTTCGGGAACCATGAACCCATCAAGCTGGACGAATGGTCGTCCCTCGGTTTACCCAAGCAGGAGGACATCCCAGGGATTGACTTCGAGGTTATGGTACGATTAACCTGTTCTCAGTGGCCCCAGTTCACTAAGACGGTGGTAGAATTATCACAGGCCAATTGCAGGCACTTTCCATTCGAAATACATGGTAGTCGATCGGAGGATAGCAATCCTTAATTCGAACAACATCCAGGTAAGTCTGCCCACCTGCTTCTGTGACCATAAACGGACGGCCACCCTATCTAGGATAATGCAAATTTGGAAATGATGATCCAACTAGAAGGGCCCATTGTCGAATCTTTCTACGACATGTCCCTCCTCAGCTGGGCGAAGAAATCCGACATACCGCTCCCACTGATAAGAGGTCCATTTAGTCCTGCTTCGGATTTCAAGTTTGGTGCAGAGAACCCCTCTGTAAAATGTGCGTCACGGAGTCAAACTGATTCTCGCACAATTCCTCACGGGCCCCTTCAGACATTACAGTGCCACCAAATCAAGGCGGTGTTGCAGGGCTGTGGCAAGCACCACAGAAATTGACAGACACTCCAATCACCGCGGACGGTTTCAAAGCTTACACCCTACATCAACCCTCCCACCCTGTTCCCATAGCCATGGTCTGTCGCCGTCCTCACGGGAGTCTGTATCGTCCAACCACTTCCTGTTGTTCACTGGCTGAGGCCCCACCGTAGCTCCTGGCCATTCCGACGTAGCAGTGCCGCAAAATGTTGCATGGCTCGCTGGATTTAGACTTGCACAGCAAAGCGTGTTTATGTGCGTGCGCTGGTTGGTTTAGATGAGAGTAGAACCGCTGAGTATTTCTCCCTTTCAGTCAAACGCCAGACTTCAACGCAAAGCCGATCGTGGAAGCATGCTTAGGCGCCTGTCGTCGAGGAGTTGAATGTACAATCTATGTCGACTTAGGTTCAGTGACTCGTGCAAAGATTTAATTTTGGCCTGCTACTGAGACTTTCGCAGGGTACAACGACGCTGGAGAGATGCTTCCTTTCCAAGGAGGTACTAACGGGAAAGTCATCGCCGACATGTACGACGTCTTGCGGAAGGAAGGGAAGCAGCAGTTCTTGAAAGCATATTGGTACACCGCGAAAGACAAGGACGTGCCGATTGATGCTGCACAACACTCAAGAAGTTGCCACAGCGAGTCTTCCTTCGATTCACATCTACCGGTTGAACTGACACTTGTCGCCTCAGTCAAGTTTGCTTCCTTCGACGGCCAGGTCGCGATCATGGGCAACGGAAATCAAGGTGTGTACCCACACTTCGTATTGGCCAGGTAGTGGCTCATCAGGGGCTATCGAAGACACGCAATCTTGGTACCATTCGCAAGAGATCAACGTCATGGTTGATTCGACCGAGCTTGTCGCAGATTGGCGGGCTGCAATCGAAAACAATCAGAACACTGCTGCTTATGGTATGATCGACGACAAAGATGGTCTCTACCACGATAAACAAGGGAGTGTGATAGAAAGCAGCGACGGAAGAGGTCAGTGCTGGATTCTCGATTCATCTGTGTCAGGACTCGACCTTATGCACCGTCACACAGGTGGAGCACTTGCTTGGGTCAAGGGAGTTGAAGGAACAATCCAGCGTGTCCGAGGTGTGGGAGGGTTTTAAGGACCGAAATCGTTTCACTTGGCGGGGTCATCCATGAATAACGCCATGAGACTACGTGCATAGGGGTGGAGAGGAGCGAAGGTACTCGTTACAATGTACTACCAATGGAAATTTACTCTTGCGAAATGTTTCCCACCGTGACTGAATCTGCGCTAATGCGCTCTCTATCCTCCTTGACTTTCACAACCGCTGTCTCTCCGACATCGAGTGTACCAAAGCCCCATTCTGTCCCCCAATCTCCAATATTTTCTCCATCTCGTGCTTCCATCAACTCGACTATTGGTTCCAATGCCTCAACGTCTGATCCTGCAAAGGTAGCAAAGTGCATACCTATGCTGTGCCGGGATCGTATGTCCTTGTGTAAACGGATCGCATGGGCAGGGGAGGCATGAAGACCGTCAAGAAGATCGTTTGCTTCGACCTACAGCGGGTCAGCGGGTTATCTTGGAGGCCTCGGGTGAGATGGAGAAAACCGACATACTCTCAGCCCTAAAGATGCGACCCAGGACAGGGAACCACCTCGCCATATTGGTATCATGGCCAGATCAAACGGGCCATGCTTCTCTCCAATTTCTAGACGCGCCGTGTGTGAACCTGGATCACATTATCTCATGGATTTTGCCACTCACCCTTGAAAGCCGGACAAGGTCCATTTTCTGTCATGTATCCCGTGTCACTGAAGCGCTCTGTGAACATCTTGGGTCTCGATAATGTGGTCGAAATAGTCCCACCCAGCATGATACACAGAGCAGTTACCCTCCTGCACAATCCAACTGGCCCACAACGTCGTCCGTTGGTCCCCGATTCCACGACCTGGATTCGCACATAATGGATAATGGGGTCGCAATTGCATAAGTACCAGAGAGAGACAAGCACACGATGGTGTACGCACCACTACCGTGCTGCGCTGGACAGCAAATGAACGTTGTTCTGATAGGCCCTTTGGGCCCTGGTCGGGAGAGCACACGGTTCTCCCACCAATCCATCTCGTGTACCCTCTCGTCCTCGATTCCAGCGTTCACAAACCACTGTTTGTTCCCAAGAGGGACTAGGAACTGAACCTGAGGACCTCCTACTTCGAGAATATCCTTGATAGTCGGCCAGTCCAGATGATCGTAACTGAAATGGGTGGTTAATAACCTTCATGGAGAGGGGGATTTCTGGGTAGGCGAACTGGTTATGGCTCGTTACCACAAAGTGGAATTCGGGTAACTGGTTGAGTTTGCATGGGGGTTGCAAGCGCCGCTTTGGACCCGCAATAGGTAAGGGGGACGCTCTCAGAGACCATATAGGGTCAAATATTATTCGCGTTGGTTGAGTTGGTGGATCGTCGGAAGCTGGGAGTTGGACCAGAAACCCCTAAGGTACCATTGGGATTCGTCGTTCTGAACAAGGGTTCCGTTCTGACTCACGGCATGACCAAGCCAAGTCGCCTTTACCCTCCCTTCATCAGGCTTGTCCTTTCCCCAGTCTGGTTCAATTACTTTGACAGGCAGAGCTGGATGGTTTTCCAACCGTTTGGCGAGGGTTAATGGAAAGTTATTGAAGATCCCTTGTCCCGACTCTAAAAGGCCCTTTGATTGCAACCATGGATTTTTGAACGATGATGCAGAGGAATTGGCGTGATGAGAAGGTCGCGTATCTCCCATATCATTACAGGTCGTTGCGGTGGTTTTTATTTTTAGTTGCTGGTGGTTGATGGGCGATTCACCTATGATCGCACCAATGACGCAAGTGGAGAGGACTTTGCAACTGTTTGAGCCCAAACGCACGAGTGAGCTACTGCCATGCATACCTGGAGCCGGAGGTTACTTGGGTTTTAACAGAATATCATATAATAAGCCCGCAGCGTGCCTCACTCAGGTTCTTAATACAGATCGAAGCAAGCACCACTTATTTCTTCATCTTGCGGATAGGTGGCAACTCCCAGCCTGGTCCATACCTAGGGACCACGAATACTTCTCCTGGTTTGACGTCCTTCATAGAGAGTGGCACCGGGATCGGCTTGGAGAATGTACAAAGTGCACTGCCAAGAGATGCAATCCAGGCAGGATTTATGACAGTGACAGCTTTGTTTGGTCGTCAGTTGGACTCCAAGCACGAAAGGTAGAAACCTACTCTTGATCCAGACTTTGGTGCCGCGGACTACCTCTTGGAATACGATATAATCTGGTGGTGTCCTGTGGAAAAGCACAGAGGAAGGGTGAATAAATACATCTTCAATCACGCCATTTGCTCGATATGCAACACCGCGGCAGGAGGCATACTTGTTGCCGTTGGCGTCGGACAGCTGCACCAGGTCTTTTCTAACGGCCACTTGATCGATGAAGCTGGCAGCGATCAATTGCCGAAGGGCTTTAACCTGATTAGCTTTCGGAGGTGGTATCTTGGGGTTAAATCCCACATCGATGCTGGGAAAGTTGGTTTGTGCGATGCCGGAGATTTGAGCCCGAAGTTTATGGATCTCTTCCATAGCCTGGACACATCGGTCAGTGGAAGTGTCACTCCATTGAGCATGAGCTACCTTTGGCCGTAAGAAATGTTTCTCACAAAATCCTATTCCCCCACCGGCATATTCGTACGCTCCGAGTACAGCTAAAAGGCGGAGCGCATCACTCTGAGTATCCCCTAGACCAGCCAATGCCTAACAGGGGTGGTGAGGAAAGGTTGCATTGAATGGGTTACGTCACACACCTGCTGCGATTTGAAAAAGGCTTGCCGCTTTGCCTTTCGTATTTCCTTTGCTCGTATTTCCTCACTCTTGATGTGCGCGACTTCTGCGCCAGGTTCTAAGTCTCCGGTACCGTCTTCTTCCTCGCCATCTCCTTGCTGGTCCAGCATTTCTTCGTGCAAAAAGGGGTCCCCAACGGATAATGCTGATACCAGAGCGATAACATAGGGCATGCACCCATGCTGCATCCCTGTCGCAAGCATTTTGCCGAACCTTGGGTTGACGGGAAATAGAGCCATGCTTCTTCCGAGCTCAGTTATCTTCCCATCCACCAGAACTCCCTTCCCAACGGCGGCCCCTGGTCCAATTGCACCTAGATTCGTCAAGGTTGCCTCGGCCTTCTTCAAAGCGGCTCGGTTTGGAGTTGTGGGGAAAGGAAAGTTGACCACAGCATCGATATGCATACTCTTCATCTGAAGAATGATGCCTTCAACCGGTGTTCGAAGAATTTCTGGTCTTGAAAATTCATCAAAATGGTTTTCGTAGAGGGCCGAGGAATATAGGCGGTAACAATGACCAGGCCCAGTTCGTCCAGCACGTCCAGCTCGCTGGGCAGCAGATGCTTTGGAGATCCATAACACCTGAAATGATTGAATACTACTCTCGGGGTCAAATCTGCGCTATACGGGAGTTAGAGGGCGAATGCATGATTAAACTTTTGCTTACCTCTTTCGCCCTTCCGCAATCTACAACATACCGAATCCCAGGAATAGTCAGAGAGGTCTCGGCGACATTCGTAGCCACGACGACAAGTCGAGAGTCTTCAGGAGGTGGCTTGAAGACCCTCATTTGTTTCTCACTGGAGAGCAGAGAGTAGAGGGGGACGATATGCATCGGCACTGTAATAAGGGTTAACACGAATAGCGAACCAGAATCACGAGGAACTCCACCCTCGACATCATCGAGATCGATTCCAAGTTCCTTGTTCATTCGCTCTTCGTCCTCATCTCCAGTGTCAGAATCGAGACCTTCAGGGTCCTCCTCGGCTACAGGACCATCCACGTCAACCGCTAGGTCGCCTTGTACACCTAAATCGATTTCCTCAACTTCAACATCGCCTGCATACAGGTGAGCTTAATCACTTCAATACTACGATGGACCTACGTTCACGTCCACCGACATGGTTGGGATTTATCCCTTGCAAATCTTCCTCTGGAAAGACTCTAGGCTTCTTTACCATCCCATCAGCCACTGTTTGCCTCATTGCCCGCTTCTCCTCGATGGCCTTCCTCCCGAACCGCATCTCCAGCCGTTTGCACACCCCGGTGATCTCATTTTGGCCGGTGAGGAAAATGAGGATGCCTCCTTGAGGGAGCCGCGAGTGAATCTTAATGGTCTTGCGAATTGCTTGGTCGATGTAATCGGGTTGCGTCCTCCGGTTGAAGTGAACAGTGACAGGGTGTTGTCGAGCCGGTATCTCGATGATAGGCGGAGGAACATCAAACAAAGTCTGGTTCTCCGCGAAGTCGGATATCCGCAGAGTTGCTGACATGATGATCAGGCGTAGAGGCTACGGATACATTGTCAACATATAACTTCCAAAAACCGAATAAACATACTTTAACTTCAGGTCTTCCTTCAAGCCATAGCTTCTCTCGGACCTTGATCACGCGACTGAGAGTCCCAATAAGAATATCAGTATTGAGACTGCGTTCATGAGCTTCGTCGACGATGATGACAGAATACTTGCTGAGCAGAAAATCGGTTGCCATTTCTCGTAAAAGAACACCGTCAGTCATGAACTTGATGGACGTCGTGGGCGCCGTAGTTGCGTCGTATCGTATTTGATATGAGACTTTCGATGCTGGGAGTGACAATTCCTGCCCTACACGGGCCGCCATAGAAACCGCCGCAACTCTTCGAGGCTGAGTGATACCAATCATGCCGGGATTATCTGTCCATATTGAGTAAGAGAATGCACACAAAAAGACCCTTTGAGGAAATACGTACGACTACCATGAGACCCATAGCTGGCTTCATATAAGAACTGAGGGATCTGCGTCGTCTTACCGCTCCCAGTTTCTCCGCAGACCAGAGTGACAGGATGCAACAGTACTGTCTCGACAATGTTGTGTTCCTCCGCTAAAATGGGCAACATCATCCTTGCCTCGCGAACCTCATCCGTCCGGTTCACAGCAACATACTTTTTTACTCCGACCCCACTACCTCTCTCCTTCAATATTCCCCGGGCAAATTCGGTATCTGGTACCTTAAGTTTCTCGCCCATTGGTCCATGAATGGCCCCTGGCTTATAGGGTTCTTCTACCTTTCGACGCTTGGCGGCGGGACCGAGAGTAGTTTGGAAGGCAGTCACGGCCTCTATATGCGTCATTGTAGTCTCCCCTTCCGTTCTTGTTACCGGCCTGAGAGTTGCATCAATCTGTTCTTTGGCCCACTCCTTGAAACTGCGTTTGCCCGTGACTGGCGAAGGATTGAGGTGTTTGAGGGTCTCTGTATCCATCTCTATGCCTGGAGTACCTCCCTTCTCGCTCCCTTTCGCACTCCCGTCGCTCTTCCTTTCGTCGGTGTCGACCTCTTGTGAATCCGTATCATTTGCAGAGTCGGAACTATCAAAATCGGATGAGTCCTCCTCCATTTTTGCTTGGGGCTCGGTGGGTTTCCATAATCGTAAAGCCTCCTATGAGCGAGGTCAGTCCATCCTTGAGCTATAATTCAATGGGGAATAGCTGACCCTCCTCGTTATCTTGGACGCTTTTGGCTGCCGCCTGACCATCACGGGAATAGCCACGGATTTGTCAGGGTTACGCCTTAGGGCGCCCCCCAATGTTATGGGAGTAGCCGGTTGTGCGGCTGCCCGTTCTGGTTTCGTTTCGGCGGTACCATCCGTTATATCCATATCATAGACAACGATTGGACTATTCCTGTCCTTCCCTCTTGCCTTGGGAGGGCCACCGTCGCTCATCTCCACATCGTCACTATCGTCATCCGAATCGTGCTGGGCATGTCGAATCCTCTGACGTCCATTCTTCCCAGTACGCGCATCAAATGCCTTGCGCACGGCTATATCTTCCTCTTGGGCTGTTCGTTCCTTTGCCGTTCGAGTACGCCCTGAACCAAGTGTTGCGGAGGATTGGAGGATTGCGGTGGAGGGAAGTTGTGCTTGAGTTTGGCTAAGACGAGGGCATGTCAATTAGAGAAGCGCTTTTCATAGTGGGTGTTAGAAGCTTACACCAAGGATTTGAGGATCTCGACTCGTTCTTCTTGCCTGAGTTTTTTGTCCTAGAAGAATCAATTCAGGCGCAATAAAACAGCCTTGTCAAGGAGGGACCTACGATATATTTTTCCAGCCGCTTCTGCTTCTTTTTCGACGGCTTTCCTTGAGGAGCCAACAACTACCACACGTTAAACCTTTTCATACACCTACAGAGGAACCAAGCACACCTCTTGCCTCAAAAGTTCCCTCCGGCCCCGCTCTCTCTCTTCTTTCGTTTTCTCCACCAAAATTTCTGCGTTCGCATCGGGGCGTTCCTGGCCTGCACCCTCATCCTTCAGTGGTTTTATGACTTTCTTCTTTTTATGGGAACTCCCTCCGGCCACGGACCGTCGTGCCTTGGCGTTGAATCGTTCGCGTGGGGTGGGTGGCATGTGCGTCACGTCCAAGTGTGCGGAAGGTTGGAGGAGGGAGGATCGGAGTTAGAATAAGTGGAATCATGTTCTACGTTCGTACACTACTGCTATACAAGACTATATTATCACTCATATGATGGCTAGGTTCGCACTCTCGCATGTTATCCAACAGACTCGTCCGGATAACTCCGACGGAACTCCGAGAATCTGGGTCAGACTCCGGGTCTAGTCGTGGTTTTCCAGGAGGAGTCTAAACACTGTGGGCGCCAGCAGTCGACCGGAGAAAGGGGCTGCGTATTCGGCGTCACGCAGAGGCTATTGTAAGAGAAGTCGAGCCCCTGTCTCTGCCCATCTAGGAATGATGCTCTACCTGAGCCACTGGACTGACAATAGGTGAGAGGAATCATCACACAGAAACAGCTGAGATCGACGACTTGGGTGTGCATCATTCCTAGGCCCATGGAACGTGTGCGCAGTGGTGGACTAGATCATTGCCGGACAGAAGTCAGATGTGGTCAGGTCATACGATACAAATTATACTAGCAAGATGGACATAAGTACCATAGTACGCTGATACAGGGAAAAACCAAAACCTGACACAGCGCCCTCCAAGAAACGTTGTGTGAATGGGGATGCAGGGAAATCGAAAAAAAAGCAGAGACGTTGGGATTCGGTTCGACGACAGTCAAATTCCCTTCAACGAACGGAGCTGAAAGTGTTCGTGCATGACGGATCACTAAATCACTAAACCGTTCAGTTCCCCTTGCCTCTCCTTCTCTTAACGTTTGGTCCTTCGTCTGAGCTCTCTTCAAGTTCAGCAGGAGTCCTCTTGAGAGATTTAAATTGCTCCACTAAGGACTTGCCATCCTGGCAAGTGGCTAGCTCTGCGGTTAGAGCCACTTGAGATAACTTTGCTAATGGAAGGTTGTCCTTTTTCAGCGCGGCCTTTATGGGTTTGCTCTTCGCGTTGAAGTTGACGTCCAGCGGAAACGCGGCCACGACGCATAGGATGTTGGACAGAGCCCCGGTAGACGACGGACTGCCGAGGTTGGTGGCCTCAAGCATGGTTGTGATACTTTGCTCAACCTCCAGCTGTTTGCCTATGTTGTTCCTCCGCTGGTCTCTCTGCACGGCAAACAAAGGTCAATGAAAAGCAGGAGGCTATGAACTGGTTACGTACGAATGCTCCAAAATACTTTTTAGGAATGAGGGACTGGATTGCGTGAGCTGTCACCTTCGCAGGAACATTGGGCTTGCCCGTGGTGTAGGACTTTGCCTGGACAACCAGAAGTAATCGCTCTCCGTGCCTGAGCTGAATCCGAGTCATCAGGTCTGGCCCCATAGCGTTACATGGGATGCACCATGCAGCCCCGCCTCTTTCTAGCCAGCGAGTTACATCCTGTGGAGTCTTCGCGCTAAAAGCGACTGAGGAGGACGGGGCTGATAGACGATCACTGGAGAAGGCTTCATATTCGCCAGAAGGGTTGCAGGTCACTATCTGCGCAGGGCTACCAGCCCACGGTGGTACCGGGTCATGAAATTCAAAGATATTCTCCAAATCTCGCTGGTTTTGCAGCATCCTCGTCAAGGCCAAGAGGATAGCTTCCTCAAACGCCTTCCCTCGGTTGCTTTGAAGGTATATTCTCACACGCTTTTCAGGGGGATGGCCGTTTCTTTCAAAGTGACGCATTATGCCGACGAGTACGAGGGGTTCTTCGACTGATAGCTCTGCCGACTCTTGATTCGAGGGTGGTTCCCCCACAAACCTGGCAATGCCATATTCGACAAGGGGCGCCTTGTCCGACGTCCACACCGGAAACTCTCCTCGAGTAAGGAATTCATGGATCCCGAGTGCTAGATCCACCAGTAGTCCGGGACCTAATAGCAAGATTAGCAGGTGTTCTAACAAGTATTGAGACTTACATCTGTTGATCTTGTCCCATTGGAAACCGATGATTTCAATGGGTCCGACATCTGGTTCCGTTCTCAATATGGATTGGTCACCGTCGAGGGGGGTAAAGTCGGTGAGTCTGTTAACGTAGTCGTTGAGCAGCTTGTGCGGAGCCGCGGGACGATCTTGTTCCCAGGTTCCACTCATGACTTCTTCCAAGTATCGAGCAGTGAACCTGTGCCTGAACAAAACTCATGAGCTATCGCTCTGATCTTATTGAGCACGTACCTCCCCCGAAGCCATCCGTACATGCGAGTCTTGAGGTGAGCACCAGAAGGGGTGATGAGGAACGACGGTGGTAGATAGAGAGATATATAATCCAATTGTGTACCCTGGTTGGAGAAATCGCCTGTTGCGTGTGTGACATCCCACGCTGGGCGCGGCGACTTGCCGACGCCCGACCCCAACACTGTTCTGAACAATGCAAGAGAGAAACCAGTGCCAGATACAATAACCTTCGCAAAATTCTCTGAAAGGCACTTGACTATTGGACGGAGGACTGGTCGCTCAATACTACCATCCGTATCTGCGAAGGCACCCATGTACTGTTCGCCCGCGACCTGGGCTTCGTCCAACACATAGACGAATGGGCTGACAGTCGAATCAAAGGCAGAACCCAACACGTCCCAAGGACTGTACTTGAGCTGCAAACTTTGCAGCACGTTATCACTCACACAAGAGAGACAGGTGAGGATAAGGGCTGAAAAAAGGTCCATGCCTTTGTAGTGGACGATAGGAAGGGCTTGGAACAAGAGCCAATCGCGTCGAACATCATTGTCGAGCACTCCTCCCTCTTTGATGGATCTGGCCTCTTGAATGAATGTGTTGAATATGACCCAGCGAGCCAAAAGGGCTTTTGAGATTCTGTTCTCAGCGATGCACTCATTGCGTTGGAGAGCAGTGGGCGTCGTGGAACTATCTTGGAAGATACTGGGGGTCCAATTTCTGGACCTCGACATTTGCGTTATAACACCTTCCAAGTCGCGTGCACCAATGCCATCAGGCCCTTGTGCTACGACAAAGTAAAATCCCCAGTGCTTGCAGAGTCCCTCAAAGAGAAGTCGTGTCTTCCCAGATCCTGAGGTGTTGCAGAGGATTCTGAAGGGCCATTAACATTATCATTGATTGAGACTGAAAGGGCTTACTGGTGTTTCGAACCCTGAAAGAGTTTGTCCGCATTTGGGTTGGGAGTAAGGCCGAGGTTGTGGAACAAGAGACTTGGTCCGCCGTTGATGAGTGGAATCTCTAGTTTACTATAGAACTGTCGCGTCTTCTCATCAACCGCCTGTGGAAGCCATGTGGTGAAACGAGGTTTGGTTTTGGTAAGAAAGTCCCGAATTTTGGGGCGAAGGGTGCCGGTAAATTCAGTTATTGAATCCCCAACTGTGCCAAGTTCAGGAGAGGGCTGAAACGTCTGCAACACGCTGTGTGTGGGGATGGTAGGGGTACCTGCGGCGGAAGGGTAGATTAGTGGTCCGAGTATGAAGCATACGGACGACGTCGACGTCGATGTTGGACGATAAGGGGGGGAGTGATACACGATCAGTGAGGGATAAACGGGGTATGTCGTCGTTGGGGCCTTGGGCATGGGTCGAATGACACACCTGTGGGAGGCTCCACCAGAATATTAATTGCGTGTTTCAAAGGCCCCGCCTCTCCAAATACGTTTGATAACTCGGTGAGAGGGTGTAACTTCTGATCTTCCGTGTGCACAGCCGCACTCTGACATATGTTTTCGAGTATTTCGTCGCGGGCCGCGTCATTAGACACAGGGACCTCGATATCCACTTTGTAGAGTATGAGGTTGGCGTTGTCAAACGAGCCCAGCGCCTGAGGGATTGCAATTTTGATCTCGCATACTAGTTCAGACACCTGCATATCACTCTCGATCTTGACTGAAAATAGTTTTCTGTAGCCAAGAACGGCGCACGTAACAAACGGCATTATTGCGACTGAGGTGGTTGTGGTACTGGGTTGTGGTTCACCACCTGCCACTCATTTGCTCATAATGCCAGGATACCCCTGTATTCCACCCCATATGTCCATATGCATGATCAAGCGCCAGTTTCAGGTGGCAGATTCCAGTTGACCCCGCTATCTCCCACGACTAGGGAACTTCCATTGCTGCGTCTACATACGTGGTACGAAATGAGACAAGTTTGAGACATGAAGACTGGGGGTACGGAGGGTACAAGCGGAGGCGGATGTCAGGGGTTATCGCAAGCACTGCAAACAATTAGCCCAATTAGTGTCAGCCTCCGGAGATGCACTATTCCACACATCTCCACAGACTTTGCTCTGCTGTATTCTCCCCTGTTCATCATGGTAGTTAGAGAGGAAAATCATCCCTGGCCCCTCCCCAATCTCCTGAGCCATCTTTCGGGCGGGTACGAACGAACGTGAGTGCTGATGCAGAGAACGTTTGTATGGAAGTCAGCACCAAGGTACCACAAAGGTTTGGGGCTAAAAGGCATTGTAAGAGGGTACTGGCTTTGCATCCTTGTCTAGCGTGTCGGAGTCAAAGTGAATGCATTTCACAGGTGGCTCCCGCGCGGAAAGGGAACCTCATTCATTATATTAAGCCACCTCTATCTAAACTAGGTGATTAATCTATCAATCAGTAATCTCCAAAAGTTTGCTCTTCCTCGCCGCCTGCAAAATACAGTCCACAGCGGCCTTTCTCCCACCAGCCTGTCTACATCGTTGAGCAATCCATAAAGCCTTTTCCTTCATTCTCAATCCCTCGTTACCCATGTCCGTTACACGTGAAAGTGCTCGCCCGAATTCAGCCGCATCAACTCCGGGTGCGTTAGACTTGTTGCCGTAGAGTCCGACCCCCATATACTCTGCTTTAGAGGCATTGTCATAGAGATCTAACCAGTGTGCAACTATGACCTGAGGTAATCCTGCTCTGGGCGCAAAGTTAGGAAACGAGATATCAAGGGAAAGCGAACTTCTCACAGGCAGCATTCAAAGAATGTATTTGCGCCTCCATGGTGGACGTAGCATAAGACATTATGATGCGACATGATGGTAATGGGATCTGCAACGATCCAATCCACAATCTTGAACCTGGGCCGATTCTTTACGTCAAGCTTCGATTCAATGAGGGCATCCCACTCGTGTTTCTCTTGAATTTTCCACAATATTTGAACGTCCCTTGGCAGAGAAGTGAGGAACGCTTGCAAGAAAGCGTTGACCATTTCTGCACTATAAATGATGTGGGTACCGAGACTAACGACGACTGTCTTTCTTCTATCTAGCCATTTTTCCAGGTCGGGGTCAGATTGTGCAAGTGGAATCGTATCGAGGGTTATCGGCCCGAAGCAGTGAAGGTTAGATGGAACGACACAGGGATAATCGGATTCTGGAATGCTGCAGCAGAGAATGTCGATGTCGCTCCTCATCGGCGTCCCAACTGGGGGGCTTCCCTTTAGGCCACTTTGCTGACGGAAGGCCCGGTAGGACCTGAAGCGACGAGAAAGGGAAAAAAGGAACAATGTCTTTAACATGATCCAAATATTGAAAAGAAAAAGGTGCGCGGGGACTGGAAACGGAATCGTGGACCACCACCTTTCGCCCAAAGTCAAGTTCTGTATCGTCCGTAGGGAGCCATTCACTCACGCGGGGTAATACCAAATTCCTCTCAGATTTGGCTGGGACAGGCGCACCAAATCAAGACTCTGATTGGGGCTGTTTAATATGTAGCGTCGTCCCGATAAGCGACAAGCATCGACAGCAGGCGAGAATAAAATATCGATGACGACTGCGTCTGCATCGAGTGCATTGATGATTTGCTCTATCTCTTGAACTAGACGCCCATACTCCTCATCGTCCCATGGCACTAATGCCGTACTGAACATGTGGAGGGGTTTATTCGATTTGTTGGATGGCGGATGCGCCAATGCTACCCAACTGAGTCCGGCTTTGGAAGCGGCATCGGTATAGCTGCATCCACGAATTGTGTGGAATGTCACCGGGGACCTTGATTGGGAGCGAATCGAATCGACTCGTTTTTCGAGTTGGGCAAAGGAACCGACATGGACGTCCAGATTTGAGCGATGACCCAGTTCTGTGGCTAATGCTAATATGCTATTAGCTTGCCCGTGCTCAGAGAGTGTCAAGAGGAGGAGTTTCATGGTCTGCGAGCAACGAGGTGCAGTAGCAAGGAGAGAAGAGCAGTGGAGGCATTTTAAAGAGGAGGTGGTCTCACTGCACGCATGCAGCTCGGTGATGAGCGTTGATGTTCGGGAAGAGTGCTCGGCGCCAAAACTCGGGCAACTTGATGTGAGGACAAGAACTCGATTGGAAACTCAATTGGAAATCAATGGGTAATTTCATGGGCCGTCCAAACCGAGAACTCCGTAAACTCATGGGCGGGCATCCTAGCTTGCTGCGCTTGAGTGGCGATCTCCTTGGCCTCCTCGCGGAAGAAACAACTGATAGAATAGCGGAACATTTAAAAGTTCGCCTTGACTGGCCTTGACTGGCGCGGCCTTGACTGGCCTTGACAGACTCGGAGTGGATACCTGCCATCGGGGGCGTGGCGGTGTGACCGAGGATCACATGGGGTCCCCGCCTTGAACTTGGTACTTTAGAAAGTCTCCGTCCACGGATACAGCCTTGAAGTGGCAACGGAGCAATGAGCAATTGAAGGAAGAACGATTTGAATAAGTAGAACGTAGGATGCTCTTCAACGTTCATGCACTATTAAACTATCCCTTGTATGATGGCGAGTTCGCGCTCCCGCAAGCAAACGAGAACGATTTGCCCCTTGACCCTCAGCCCTCCAACCCCAAGTAGTCCACCACCCAGTCCACCACTCCCAACTCTTACCAGACTCTGTTTTGCCGTGTTCTTCCTTTTCGCATCATGGTACACGTATAGGTTTGGCGTTGCTTCTTTTCCGCCACTCTCAAAAGCGAGCACCGCATCCTTCCCTACATGGAAGACAAACTTGGTGTCCCTCTTGCTGGCAAGTACGAACGCGAGTGCAGGGAATGTGGCTATATGGACCCATCCATCAATCTCGGGGAGAACCGGGGCTCCATAGAGCAACCCATCGATCGTGTCCCTCATTACCAGCGCACTCTTCTGTGTGGCCTTACCGGAAACAGGGAGAGGCAGCGCCAAGACCTCACCACATGCCACGAAAGGCGTAGGCGCTTCCACCCCATCCAGGAGACTGAACCACATATGCACCGCATGCCTTCCAACACTCTCGTCTACACTCTCATCCATTTCACCTCGTGCAAGACTCGGCATCCCGCTGCCCAACCCCAACCCACTGGGATCTTCACCGCTGCTTAGAGCTGAAGTATACTTCTCGAGCGCTTCTCGGATCTTGTACATCTCGGAGGGGTCTATTGTCTCCTGCACCTCCTCAATAGCATCCTCCGTACCCTTCCCTGCAAGCTCGAAGACGTGTGGCCATTTTGTGCCCTCGTGCGTTTTCTCTAAATGCAGGGTGAGGAGCCCAACAGTGCGAGGTTGACCTGGAACTGAAGGGCGATCACCCTCTTTATCCCAGGTCCAGAGACTGGTACTACGATCGACTGTGCCCCAAAGCTCGCGCATTGCAAAGCGTGGGAGGGGGACAAGTGAGGTATCCGGGTTCTCGTTTTGTATTAGTACAGTTAGGTATTTTGAGCTGATGTTCACGTGGATATGGGACTTTGGTGTACTGGAGGGCAGGGGAAATACGACCGTTAACGAGTCGGAGGTTTGCGTCCAGGAATAGGGCGGGGGCAGTTTAGTGGAATCGTTGTCGAGGTTTTCATTTGCACGTGGGATGGGGGCGATCTCTGACAAGGAAGGGACGAACGGTGCGGGCGCCTGAGCGGGTGCGGGAGCCTCAATGTCTCGATATGGAGAGCTTGCGGCCACTAGCCAGAGGCTGTCTTGTAGTGCAACATAGGATGGAATATCGGAACCTCTCTTCTTCCATAGTAGCGAGGGCGTGACTTGGGTAGTTGTTGGTTGTTGATTTGGAAGACAGATGGAATAAGCAGCAAGGTCGAAGGTGATCTTGGCTTTGGCAGATTCGACCACAGGTGCACCAGGGGTACGGTGTAAGATCAAAAAGCGAATTGAAGGGCCTTCCAGACTCGCTGAGTGGAGCCGGAATGGGATGAGAGTACTATCCGCCGTAATTTCCGCTGTAGCGATTAACTGATTCAAACTCGGTGGATCGGTAGTAGCACGGAGGAGATATATACGCCCAGTCCCATCGGACACGATCCAGAGATCTGGAGCCAGAGAGACTGCGGACGGATATTCCGCAGCCGGCGATTCTTGAAGGCAGATTTGGATGGCGTGTGGAATATCGAAGATCGGGCGGAAGTTTGGGGCTAGAGTGGCCTGCCAGACTCCAAGGCATGTCAGAGTTTGTACCGAATACAAATAGAAAACGAGTGGAGCAGCGTTGAGCGCGGTTGACGACGAGAACGGGGCACGATATTACTTGCTAATATGAACTCACCTCATCCAGAGTAACTAGGATGACCTGACCGTCCTTGTCAATATAGCAGACAGACTTTTCGTCCTGCGCAATCGCCAAATGGTTATGATGAATGCGACTTCGAACTTCAGGGAAGAACAAGTGAGACTGGGGTGAGACCGTCGACTGGGATATTCCAGATCCCGGAAGTTGGAAGCTAGCCACCGCATCCTCCTCGGAGACTGGTGAGAGCTTGTAGCCGTCGAATTTTGGGTTAAGTAGCTGGTGTTTGGGCTGAAATGACATCCTGTATGATCGATAGTAATACTTGTAGTGATTTATCGCAAATCTCCTGATTGCCGACTGCTCGTGTGCGGTCCAACACCCACACTTGGACCGCCCCACTACTCAGCGATCTGGGACATTAACAGCGCACACGACGGCGACTACGATCGTCGCAGTATTCAGATAGCCACAAATAATATTCCAATTTCGTAGACTGCCTTGATCTCTCAGCCGCCATGGTGAGCAACCTCGCAGCTTTCTGGGGTCCTTCGCCCTCGTAGGCACCGCTGACGACGATCCAAAGGGTCAAACACTTTCTGAACCCGGTAAGCTCCAGGATGGACCTAATCGCCATCGTCTCCGCTGACCCCCTTGTCGGAATACCCTAGTCACCGAAAAACACTCAGAGTCTGGCCAGGACGAGCGGTTTGCCTGGGCCGTATCCGAGATGCAAGGCTGGAGAGTCAGTGAGTCCTTTCCTCTTACCTGGCCTCCTCTACTCGACGTGCGAGAGAGGATTCGGAACCACCATTGACATATTTGGCATCGCAAACAGACATGGAGGACGCGCACACGACACTACTCAAACTCGACGAAGGCAGTGGCAACGCCTTCTTCGCTGTCTTTGATGGCCACGGTGGTGCGCCCTTGATCATTGGCCTCAAACCCAAGACTGCCAGCCTGATTTTTCTTATCGACAGGCTCCTCTGTGGCGAAATTCGCTGGACAACACGTCGCAAGACGCCTCGTCAACGAACAGGCATACAGGGAATTGGAGTACGAACATGCCCTCAAGAAGGCGTTCTTGGGTACCGATGAAGATTTGCGTGCCGGTAATGCGGTCATGCAGTTCCCCTTCGCCCTGAATGACCTGTATTATGTTTAGATCCTGCATTTTTTCAAGACCCTTCGGGCTGCACGGCGGTCGCTGCTTTATTAACCCAAGATCGGCGGCTATTTGTGGTGAGTGGTCGCTATGCCGGCACAATGCTCCATTCTGATTTGGCGCTCCAGGCAAATGCTGGAGATTCTCGTTCCGTCTTAAGCTGCAAGGGCTTTGCCAAGCCTATGAGCTATGACCATAAACCCACCAACGAGGGTGAGCATACCAGGCCTTTATTAGTTCTTCGTCTCTCTTACGACGTTTGACAGCGGAAACGAAGCGTATTGTCGCCGCTGGTGGGTACGTGGAGTACGGCCGCGTCAACGGTCAGTTTATATTGGAAAAGCAGTTGTTCGCGCGCTTATCGCCCATCATGCACCAGGCAACTTGGCCCTTTCGCGCGCGATTGGGGACTTTGAGTTCAAAAAGAACCATAGTCTACAACCGGAGAAGCAGATTGTCACCGCTGACCCCGACGTTCTACAGTGCGCACTAACGGATGATGAGGAATTCCTAATTCTTGCCTGTGATGGTGCGTGGATACTAGTACAAATTTGTCGGCCGGAATCTTACTTTGTCCTCCAGGTATCTGGGACTGTCTCTCCTCTCAACAAGCAGTCGATATTGTCAGGCGACAACTCGCGGAAAGAAAGTCGCTCCAGGAGGTTTGCGAGTTTACGATCCAAAAGTGCTGCGCACCCGATGCTGACACTGGAGCGGGCATCGGCTGCGATAACATGACCATGATCCTGGTGGCCATCCTCAATGGTAGGACTCTTGATCAATGGTATGATTGGATCGCGAATCGCGTGGGGCAGAAGGTCGGCTATGCGACTCCAACCGAATCCCCTCAAATTTTCGCCGAGAGCCGTATTCTTGCAGCCCAGCAACGCGCTGCATTCCGAGGCAGCAATTCAACCGGTTTCAATACTGGCGGTTTGAGTTTGCGTGGCCCTGGTGGGTTCGGCGCCCTTGCACGAGTTCTTGGAGGTGGTGGCATTTCCTTCCACCCTGCTTCGAAACGGAATGGAGAACACACGGTCATCACGTTTGATGATAACGACGACGACGAGTATGAGTACGAATATGAGGACGAGGAGGACGTAGGAGATACCGGCGAGGGAGGCCTCTTTGGCGTCAACCGACTGAAGGTCGGTGGCGCGAGCAACAACACCACACGCGACGTCACCAAAAGTCTCAGAGATCAGCTGGATGAACTCGAAGATGAAATCGAAGAGGATGGACAAGGCAGTCACAAGAGCGAGCCAGGGTCTTCACGCGCAGATGAGAGCACAAAAAACACGGGCGGTTTGCCCCGTGCGACAATTAATCTTCCTTCGCCCTCTGAACGGCAAGGAATGATCAATCTCAATATAGCCGACGAGGGCGACGAGGGTGAACCGCCGGAGCCTACGAAGTTCCTCCGGCTCTCTGGGCCCACACGACCTTTTTCGTCCTCCACCGGGAGCCCATTGATACCGACTCCGTCCGTGTTGGCGAATTTTGGTCGCCGGCCCAGTCCTGGTGGGGCAAAGGTCAACGGACGCGCGGCGACAACCCCTCCTCGGTCGCCCAGTGAACACTCCGAAGAGGAAGATGAGGTCCCACCGCAGGAGACTGGCCGTGTGCCCGATGCGGACGCGAAGGCCGTGAAAGGACAGGGGTTGACGAATGGGCTCTTGGATAAGAGCGAGGAAGGCGCAATGCGAGAGAATAAACCGGAGGGTTATTTATCGTGATCGAGAACCGAATCAGTGTGAAAATGTTCCACCACCGCACCGACTGAGTCTACCATTCTATTCCACACGCGATTTCATCCTTCACTGTCCTCTTCACTCTGTGGGCTTTGGCTGGGCTGTTCTCTTCTCGTCCCATTCCGCCTATAATGTCTCGATAGTGGTATTGCCTGTTTTTGCCTGTTTTTGCCATCACTCCCGATGTTCGTCCCCCCCACCGATGCCTGCCTCTATGACGGTTCTCGACCAACGAACGCTTTCTCTCTCGTCCGTTCCTTTTTCTGACTCGTTGGTTGTTGCGGAATCATTGGCCTGAGTTAGCATTGCACTACGCATTCCTGCATCTTACCGCTGCTGCTGCTGCATGTGTGTTTGTTTTGCCAGAATTCCTTATGTATCAGGGTGCTTCTCTCTCTTTTACTACGGCCGTGGTGTGAGTCTGTCCCTTGCTCGGTTCGGTTGGGAGCTTCGACTTTGTCGTTGGGCATTTGATCTGCTCAAACGTTATGAATTTCATTAGATACCTGTCATGCGTCGAATAATTCCCCATCAAACATTTTCCACTGCCGCTTTCTTCGGCCTCGGGTCTATGCACGGTACAGATCGACCGCTCTCAACCCCTGGAGACATTCAGCCCTCTTCCACGACCATGGACTGGGTAGAAGAGTCTATCACTCCCGTAAGAAGAGCCCTAAGGTTCACTCTGTGTTTATATTTGTCGCCTTGTATCACCGGAATGCCAATCGGGTTGAATGAGAAATCTTCCACCAATTGAACCCTTCATCCTCCAGAGCACTGCGTGCTTCGCTCTGTGAGTGTCCCTTCCTCCCGATATAATGTCTTGGTGGTTGTTGGTTGGTAATTAGCCCCATGTTCACACGCCTGACGAGGTAAGGGGCTTCCGCTGGTTTCAGAATTCGACCGGTTCAAACGTCCTAGCAATACAAATGTGACGCAGTCCTCATATTCGTGCATCGATCGCATTCTGTCGGATCCCGCCATCTCCTGCCGGACGTAGGGCATTGGCGATGCTCAGTGACCGCTGGTAATGAAAATTCAGAAGCAGCCATGTTTCAACGAAGAATATTGTGAACAATTGTGAAGCATCTATCAATTCATATACTGTTATTCTTGACACATTCTTGTCGAGGGAGCCACGCAAATGCTGGCGATGATTTTAGTAAAGCACTAATTTCAAGGTAGGGATCGGGACAGCGGCGACAGCAAAGCAGGATATGTGCGGATAAGGGTACGACTCTCTAGCTAGGTACGGTCTGATATTTTCCTATGGCAACCGAGCTCCGGTCATATACAGGTTCGCAGCTGGGTCTCCGTGTGTTGTGTTCCTTGGTCTCGACGTTGCTCGTCTCATATGTCAGGTACCTTAATTCCTTTTGGTTTGATAAACGTTTTGGGTTCGCCTGCTATATAAGATGGGTAGCAGTATATCCTAATGGACACAGGGTTATTTCTTCTCCGACACCAGGAAGGCAACGTTAGATCATGAGGGAGATTGCATCTGCAAAGTGGCCTAAGCGGTTATGAAATAGATATGGTTCGGAGTGCGATCGGTGATGTCCAAGTTTCTAGGTGCTAGTTGAGGCGAGCGGGGGGGTACATGGTGAGACGTCCCTATCCTCATTAGTGAAGTGAGAGCTCGATGGAGCTGTCAGTGAGGATGTTAGGAGTCTAGACGGAAGGCGAGGAGGTGGTTATCCTGGCCTTGAGAGTATTCCTTCCAGGCCGCGCAATGTCGAAGTCGAAAGCTAGATGACGAAGAGTAGTCGCGAACTCCCAGCGTGAAAAAGAGTAATGAGTGTGGATCCGATTCGAGATCCAGGCTAAAGGAATTCTACATCTGGAACGTAACGGAGCCTTAAGTACTGAGGAAGGATTCCTAGATCCGGGAGTGGATCTACGGTCATCGCCACGAACCATAAGGAAAGAATCGCCACCGGTGTATGAACGGATAGCTTCGGTGCACCGAAGAGCGGAGTGATTACACGATGTAACTTCTCGCGTATCCATGTGGATAATGTGCGGGTGACCGCGTCCCTTGATGGAGTGCCAGGAAGTCCAATCAGCCAATCAGCGTAATTTGATGAGTCGTCGGGAGAATAACCGTGCAGGGCTGTCTTGATACATGCTGGAGACTACAGTGTGGCAATCACGACAATTTCGCAGGAGTTGGAAAGCGATTGCTACCTTATACCACAACAGGCAGTGAAAGCCAAGGGTGCCCTTCAAAGTCTCCATGGGTTCAAGGGTTAGAAAATCAAATCTGGTTATCGTGCAATATTCTGGTTATCGGGGAAGGAGTGTGACTTAGAAAGCTGGGAGACACTTACCTTTGAAACGCCACCGGCCTTGGGAGGCCGAGGACCACGAGTTGCCTCGGCGCCTCGGCAAGATGTTCTTGGCTATTCACTGCCGAGGTTATTCCGACTTCCTTATAAAGCCGCAATGTCAACGTTACTTGGGCCTCTTCTGAACTTCCAAACGTAACCCTTAAGGACCATGGACAGGGTAGGAGAGTTCGCCATCCCTATCAGGAGAATACTCGAAGCTCGTCCTATTTATACGGTTGTCGCATTGTCGCTGGGAGTCTCCATATATCGCTGGAACGCCAACCGGGTGGGTTATACATTCTGTGCCGTCATCCAAACTATGCTAATAAAAGGATTGTCCTTAGATCAAATTCCCCACCTATGGATCAGAAATCCCCCTTCTGAGTTTTATCAGCGCAGTACGCTTGTTTAAACGCACGGACGAAATTCTCGCCGACGCATACAAAAAGGTGAGGGACCTGCGTATCCGGGACGTACCTATCTTATGTCTATTACAGTACTCAATTTTTAAAATCCCAACTCTCGATCGCTGGATTGTCATCGTGTCTGGAAAGTATATCGACGAACTCTATCGCGCCCCCGACGATGTTATGAGCTTTATGGAGGCTGCAAAAGAGGTCGGTCTCGCATTTCAACTTTTCGCTCACTCATCCAATCATTGTTTCAGCAAGCAAAAAGTGACTATACTCTTGGAGCGTCCCTCGCAAAGGACCCTTGGCATAACAATACCATTCGCGGATCAGTAGGAGTACTCGGTTTTACGTCGAGACTGTTCCCTTACCCTTTCCAGTTTGTTCGCAATCTGTCTAACATCATGGGGGACATGCATGAGGAGATTGAGCTCGCTTTTGAAGATGAGTTAGCACTAGAGGGGCACGGTGAGTTCCTTCGGGTGCTTGAAGCTCGTACTGATGCTCGTACAGAGTGGAGAGGGGTCAAATTTTCACCAGCAATCAGGCGTATAGTCTCTCGAGTTTCGAACAGAGTCTTCGTTGGTTCGCCTCTCTGTAAGATGCCGACTCCGATTATACCCGTGGACCGACGCTAAATGATATTCCACAGGCCGCCATCCAGAGTGGCAGGACCTCAATGTTGAGTTTACTGTAACGGCTGCGACATCCGCGCTCTTTATGAATATGTTCCCAACCTTTATTCAACCGTATGGATTCAAAGCCTTTCTTCTGGTGCTTACTAATCTATCCACTTAGTCTCATTGGCATGGGCCTTACTCACGTCAAGACCGCTCAGAGGAAAGCGGCACAACACCTTGTTCCGATCATTGAAGAGAGATACAGGCTGCCTCCCGAGGAGCGTCCCAACGACTTGTTATCTTGGCTTATGGAGGACGCTGTCGGGGACCAAAGGGATCCTCTTAACCTCACACTACGCGTTCTCGCGGTCAACTTTGCTGCAATCCATTCCACCTCCATAGTCAGTTTAGTTCCTTAAACTTATATCTGCCTTGGAGTTGATTTTTGGGGAAGGTTTTCTCGTTTGCCATATACCAACTGTTGGCTCAGTAAGTCATTTACTGACATAATGTAATGTTCTCACGATGTATACCAGTCCGGAATGCATACAGCCTCTCCGAGAAGAAGTGGAAGTGATCGTCAATGAACAAGGTTGGACCAAAGCATCAATGTTGAACATGCGCAAACTAGATAGCTTCCTCCGTGAGGCAACGAGGCTTAGCGGTTTCGCCACAAGTGAGGAGCATTCAGATCAATAGCCTTCTTGCTAACTTACGCTTGCAGTTGGGATGGAGCGCAAGGCGATGAGAGATTTCGCATTCTCGGACGGCACAGTCATTCCCAAGGGCACCTATGTTGCTGCCACTGCTGGCCCAGTATGGGTGGATGAGGGTATTTACGAAGACCCGTTGACCTTCAAGCCCTTCCGATTTGCCGAGGCATGCGAAGGAGTGGATCACGCAAGGGAAGCGGTCAAGAACCAGCTGGCCACAACCAGCTCTCAGTTTCTCCTCTTTGGTCACGGCAAGCATGCATGGTGAGTACCCGGAGGTTCTATTTCGCTCTTGTGGGGTGCGCTGATAGAATAATTGGCTGACTTCTTGGACAGTCCTGGTCGATTCTTCGCCGTCAATGAGCTCAAGTGTATGATGGGATACATCATCTTGAATTACGACGTCAAGTGGTCAAACCGGGATTTCCTGGAGGGAGGGTATTTTCCTCCCAACGAGTACTTGGGTGTCTTCACCAGCCCGAATGAGGACGCAACAATCATGTTTCGCAGGAGGACCCCGATTTGATCACTTTAATCGTCTAGCTATATATAGGTTTCTGGTCGTGTAAATGAGACTACAGTAGTGGCTAATAATTAGGATTTTCCCACTCATCGGCCGTTGTCCTTTGTGCGCCGGTCGTGGCTATGATACAGTCTGAACTCTCTAAAAGACAAATTAATGGGTCATTGGGCGAGCGTCACAGTGTGACCCACCCTGCCGGCCATTAAAACGGTGCATGCAATCTGGTGGAAAAGACATATCCACAAAAAACCTGCATTGACCCAATGCACCAATATAATCAATGCACACTATTGGGTGTCTCAGTTTACTATCAGCCGTTCAGCTGAAGTTCACTAGTTGATAAAGAACACGCTGCCACGGCAGAGTTGCACATGTCTACACCCCTAAAAAAGTCTTATTTTGTGGCCAAACTATAGATATGAAGCCATGCTCTACAGAATGTAGGGATCATGAAGATCGCCCTATAGACACATTTATTTGCAAGGCACTCAGAAGGTGGGACGATCGATTTAGGTATGCCGTTCCCGGATATGGAACGAGTGCACAGTGGTGGCCAACGTAATCGCCGGATGCAAGTCAGTGCAGATGTGGTTCGGGTCCAACCAAGCATGTAAATAAATCAACTAGTAGCGAGGACATACAGCAGTAAACTAAATGGGAAAACACAGTACAAATCCCGACAAGGGGTTTGCCAGATACAAAGGAGACATAAAGACCGATCGACGGTAACAAGTCTGTTCGGTGCCGAACGTGGACTCGACGTGGAATGGGCGGCCCGTTTTGGCGGTCGATTTGGCCGCCGGGATCGATGAGCGCAACGAGGCCGAATGGCAGGTTGTCCGCGGCGGTCCGGTCGGATGAAGCTGGTTCCTTCTTCCTTGTTCATTCGATTCCTCCTTCCTTGTTCATTCGGCTCCACATAGCTCCAGAACTATTATTCCTTCCGGTTTCCGCCGGCGACGAGTCCAGGGAAGACATAAGTACAGTATCATATCACCTCTCGACCTGTTAAGATCTTAGCCGTCTCACGCTAACATGGGTACGATAGAAGAGTTTTTCACCCCCATCAGGAGAGTTTTGCAAACTCATCTCATTCATACGGTTGTTGGTCTATCACTGGGGTTCTCGGTGTATCGCTGGAATTCCAAACGGGTTAGTGATCCGATCCATATATCTGTGTCTTCAACTTGCCGTGCTAAAGAGAGTCTTTAGGTCAGAGTCCCTACCTATGGATCGGAGATCCCACTTCTGGGCTTCATCAGCGCAGTCCGCCTTTTGAAACACACAAACGAAATTCTCGCCGACGGTTACAAAAAGGTGAGGGTTCCAGCATTGAGGTCCACACATTCACATCTGACGCGTATTCTAGTTCCCGATTTTTAAGATCCCAACTATTGATCACTGGATTGTGATCGTGTCTGGAAAATATACAGAGGAACTCCATCGAGCATCCGATGATGTTTTAAGCTTTCCTGAGGCTGTAAGAGATGTCAGTGCCCCACGCCTTCACTTTCGGCATACTCACCCGATCATGGTTCCAGTCGATGAAATGCGACTACACTATGGGAGAAGGCATCATAAATGATCCATACCATGTCAAAACCATTCGCGGACCTGTAAGTAAAGTGGTTCAGTTTTACGTTGAAACGTGTTCTTTAACCATTCTTAGCTTGTCCGCAATTTGCCCAACATCCTGGGTGGTGTACAAGAGGAGATCGAGCTGGCTTTCGAAAGCGAGTTGGCACTCGACGGGCACGGTACGTTTCTTCGTATGATTGACATATGGAACTGATATTCTCCCAGAGTGGAAGGAGATCAGATTCCCACCAACAATCAGGCGGATAGTATCTCGAGTGTCAAACAGAGTTTTTGTTGGTCCACCTCTCTGTGAGATCCTGGTTCTCATTGACTTGTGAGCTTGCTCTAATTCTTATTCCACAGGCCAGAATCCTGAGTGGCGGGACCTCAACATCAACTATACGGTAGCAGCTGCGAAGTTGGCGCAGTTCATGAAACTTTTCCCCAACTTTATTCAACCGTATGAAGCTCGAAGCCTCCCTTCCAACCTCAACTAACTCAGCCTTCTAGTCTCATCGGCAAGTACTCTACTCAGGTCAAGGATTATCAAAGGAAGGCGGAACAACTTCTTGTTCCCGTCATTGAAGAGAGGTACCGGTTACCCCCCCAAGAGCGTCCCAACGACATGTTAACGTGGCTTATGGAAGATGCTGTTGCGGAGGAAAAGGACCCTCGTAACCTCACACTACGCATTCTCGCGGTCAACTCCGCTGCGATCCATACTACCGCCAGAGTTAGTTATTTCCTTCTAACCTTGTGCTCGGCTCGCATTTAACATTTCCGAGCAGTCCTTCATCTTTGCCCTATTCCAGCTGCTGGCTCAGTAAGTTATGCTCTGAAGACTATGCAGGCTTCTCACGGTATATTCCAGTCCGCAATACATACAGCCTCTCCGGGACGAAGTCGAGTCAATCGTCAAGGAACAAGGCTGGACGAAGGCGTCAATTTTCAATATGCGCAAGCTGGATAGCTTCCTACGTGAGGCACAAAGGTTTAGTATTTTCCCCATAGGTGAGGATTGTCCAGTTCTTTGTAAACTTCTGGCAAACGTCCCCTTCTAGTTGTGATGGATCGTAAGGTCCTGAAGGATTTCACATTCTCGAACGGCACATTCATTCCTAAGGGTAGCCGTCTTGCTGCTATCGCTGGTCCTATCAACATGGATGAGGAGATTTACGAGGATCCGTCGACTTTCAAGCCCTTCCGATTTGCCGAGGCACGCGAAGGAGCGAATGACGCAAGGGAAGCTATGAAGAACCAAATGGTTACAACCAGCCTCCAAAATCTTGTCTTTGGCCACGGAAGGCATGCATGGTGAGTACTTTGGGACACACCGATCGAATAATATAATGGACTGACTCCTTCGACAGCCCTGGTCGATTCTTCGCAGTCATTGAGCTCAAATGCTTAATGGGATACATCGTCATGAATTATGACATCAAGTGGTCAAGCCGCGACTTCATGGAAGGGGGATATATTCCCCCCAACAAGTCACTTGGTATCAACGCTATTCCGGATGAGAACGCCACGGTCATGTTTCGTAGGAGGGTTCAGGTTTGACCACCTAATTAATTTCGATATTTCTGACAGTGTAACGGAAGTTTATTTTTATTCCGGTTTCTTCTTGTACATCGCAGGGGTAATGTTTAAAGATGTAGTCAGCTGCCCAGTCGATAGACATAGAAAGCATATTAAGTCACCTATTAACGTGTGTGCAGGACGAAGACTGCAGAACGCCATGTCAATATAGTGCCCATTGAAGTATGATGAGGATTCACTCGGTATCTCACCCAGAGCTCGCCCAAGAAAAATGGATACTTCACCGTTAAGGCAACATGCACCTTTTGACTGGAGGCTCGAGGGGCACTAAAGTATGTGAGCATCTTGACTATATATCACCAAACACACCACTGGCCCCCTAGTGCCATTTTTGTCGGTAGAGTATGACCACGCTGCTTCTCAGCCTTACATCCATCTTCGTGAAATGGGTAAATCGTGGTTAGCAAAGGATGTTTGATCTGTGACTTCCATATGACACCTCGACCATCTAATAATATAAGGTTCGGGTCCATACTGGGGTAATTGTCTATTCTGCAACGCCTTCCTCTTCCTCGGCAAGCAACCGTTCAGCCTCCAACGCGGCCATGCAACCTGGATACATAGGAATCAAAGTCAACGTCCCAATAGAGAATAAAATCAGGGAGAGGAAGCGTACCACTACCAGCACTAGTGATTGCCTGCCTGTATCGCTTATCCTGAACATCACCGGCGGCAAATACGCCCTTGATATTCGTTAGTGTCGTACCGGGGACCGTGGTGATGTATCCATCCGAGTCCGTGTCGACCTGACCGCGAATCAAACTGGTTGCAGGTTCATGTCCAATGGCGTAGAAGAGACCGTTGATGGCGAGGTTGGAGATCTCACCAGTCTTATTATTCTTGGTGCGGAGGCCGTTTAAGAGGTCACCATCACCTGTGGCTTCGATAGGAATGGTGTTCCACAGAATAGTCTGAGAGAGGGTATAAGCATCGAAAATTAATACGGCTCGTGGACGTACAATTTTTGGATGAGATGTTAGACGCTTGGCCATGATCTTGCTCGCACGGAGTTCATTTCTTCGGACGAGCACGTAGACATGAGAGGCATATTTTGTGAGGTAAGTAGCCTCTTCGGCAGCAGAGTCACCACCTCCAATGACAGCTAGAGGCTTGTTTCTACATACTGTGTCAGGAGTCCATATGAATGGACTAGAGGCGAACTTACCGAAAGATCGGTACGGCGCCATCACACACTGCGCATGCGGAGATACCACTCTGCCAATATGTATCCTCACCAGGTAGGTTAAGACGTTTTGCGCTTGCTCCCGTCGCGATAATCAATGCGTCACACGTTTCGGGCTCTTGCTCTTCTTCACTTTCCCGCCAGTACCGGAATGGTCGCTGGGAGAGATCAATACGCGAGATGGTCTCCGTGACAATCGTGGTACCAAACTTGAGTGATTGAGCACGGAATTTGTCCATCATTTCGGGACCTCGGACGCCATCTGGGAAACCCGGGTAGTTCTCGACTAGAGGCACAGCAAATGCATCAGCATACAGTGACGCTTATATAATCAGAAGCATCGTACCATCGGTAGTCGTAGTAAGTTGACCACCAGCAGCGAAACCGTTCGCCATGAAACCCTCGAACAAGACAGGCTCGAGGTTTGCACGCGCAAGATAGATGGCAGCGGTATGACCAGCGGGTCCAGAGCCTATAATGACCTAAACATCTCGCCTTGCTTGAGCCATCGTGTTGATCGCAGTCATCGTACACTTCAACTGACCACTTTCGAATGCATTCGGCTGCTCCTTCCGTTCTCTCCTTTGGGTGTAATGGGTGGCATATTAAAGTATTCACGTATTGATGGTAGTCTGATGTGCGTCTTGGATGGTTCGGCTGGACACGTCTGATATCGATAGATAAAGCTGGTCGTAAGGACGCTTGAGAATGTAGTACGGTAAGACGCAAAACGTCTGAACGCTCGTGGAAAGTGCTTAGAACCCAGCGTTGCGCGCCTCAGGTAATAACGCCCGATATGGGGGTAAGGAAAGTTTCAATCCACAGCTTGGCGAGTCCTCGAGCAAAGAGAGCACTGAATCGCGTCCTATCGCGTCCTATATACATGGGAAATGTACCTTCCAATCTGTTGGAATAAATTTTGGCACAAAAGGTTACAAAAGGTTACTTAGGGCGGAGTCACTCAAATGACAAAGCTATAAGTTCTAGTCGCGATTCGATGACAGACCACACATAGTTTAATCATACGCTCGGTTCATCAGTCCAGAGACTTGCAGCACCAACCTTCTCTTAGCAAAGCCCATAAAATTCACAACCCCTGTGACAAGGCGCCGGACGAGGGCGGGCATTGCAATCAAGTAGTTCACCGTGTTCAACCCTGTTGTGGCAAGCTTGATCACGTCTTTGGCGACGATCAGGCGCTTCCTGCTGTACTCTTCGAGTAAGTGATTATCTTGAGAGCCGCCCTTGACATGCTTGGACAGCGTGCGACCCAGAGCCACTGCATCACAAATTCCAAGGTTCATGCCTTTGTGCAAATCAATCAACTATGCCTATTTGAGGCGGGGGTGAAAGGACGATGGAAGCGCACCTTGTCCGCCTGCGGGACTGTGAACGTGGGCAGCATCTCCTATAAGTAGCACATGTCCGCGAGGCCCGAGTGGTTTGTGCATTGTGCTCGCCACCGCTTCTCTCACCCGATATCTAGACGATTCTCGTACTTCCAAAACCTTCGGCCAATATTTCTCCTCCCATATACCCTGATGTTTGCTGAAGTATTCCTGTACATAAGCCAGATCTGGTTTCGCAGGAGGTGGTTCATTCTTGACCGTGATGTTGAATACGGCCCGCCAGAAGGACAGACTCTCGGCATCACGTTGATGGATGTCATCGGGAAGAGGGAGAGGTATGATAAGGAACATTCCAACAGGGTCGATGGTAGTGCTCAAATGGTCCCGCAAGAAAGTGGATGGATAGGAACCCTCCAAAACAACGTCTGCGAGGACAAGGTATTGGAGCCCTTCTCCTGTTGCTTCTCGGTGAGGAATGTGGTATGGCTCGCCATTGAATGGGTTTGTAAATGATATACCAGCAAGTTCGCGTACCTTCGAATGGTTTGAGTTGGTTATTCATAGGACTGTTGGAACGCACCATAGACCTAGACCCGTCAGCTCCAATAAGATACGTTACCTGTGTGGTCTCTCCGTTCTCGAAGGTAAGCTCGATTCCTTTCGAGTCGCTAGCTTCCACCCCTTTGATTCGCATTTCTCTGCGGACCTTCACACCTAGCTCATTGAGTTTCTCCTCCAAGATGCGCTCAACTTCGTGCTGCGGAATGAGAAGAGCAAATGGGTATTCGGTTAAGCCTTCTAAATATTCAGTCAAAGAGAGTTGCATTATAGGCGTAGTACAGTCATAGTTGATCACGCCTTGCCCCTTGATCCCCTTTGAGATGAGCTGCTCTGCGTATCCCAATGTGTGGAGTTGCTGCGGTGTGTTAGCCGATGAAATGATTCGAAAGAATTAAGCGACGTTACCTCGAGTGTATGGGCATGTACGGCCGCAGCCCGGGACCCATTTTGGCCTTTGGGTAATGCGTCATATATTGCCACTCTATGTCCTTCTTGTAGGAGGGTCAGCGCAGCAACGAGCCCAGAAGGACCTGCGCCGATGATAGCAATGATCCCTTGGGACTCGAGAGTTTCGATGCACTTATTCACGACGGTCCGAGGAAGCTCTGTCTTACACCCTACAGTACTTGGATGAGTGCTCTTCGAAAATGAAGAGGAACCTAGAATTGCACACCTTCATTTCCGGCTTCTTCGATGCGAGCAAGGTTCGTCTGTACATCGTCACCAAGCAAATCCATGCTGTGAACGTCAAAAGGGTCAATAAAACATTGCCACAAAGAACGAGAGACCGTACTTTTGGGTCTCCTGAACTTGAACTGCCTTATACGCCAACTTATTTGTTCTTTCGAACCTCATCAGCTTCATGTAACCCTAGAATAGATCTTTGAGAGGTGCATGGATATGGTAGAGATATTCAGAACGCACGGCCCTGAGCAGAAAATTGATTGCGGCCACTTTCGCGTCATGAGGTGCGTCGATTGCATCCATATCTTCTTGCTGAGCAATCTAATGGATAGAATTGATCAGGATACAGGTTAGGGAATCGGGTTGGTGAGAACTGGGTGAGAGCATCTGTGCTCTATGACTCTGACATACCTGCTTGGGGTATGAGAGCGCATTTTTATGGATGCTTATTTCAAGAGCATTGAGGCCTCGAGTAGCCGCTTTTTTGCCCTCGCTCGTTGATGCCATCTTGTCGTTTGTGGTGCCTTCCAAGCAGGGTGAGGCTGGGATTACCAGCCCATTCAATAGGTTATCTTGAACCCGGCCACTACCCTGCCACTCCGGGTCTCTCAACGCCTTTCACAGCTTGCCGCCTTGGATTATTAGATATGGAGACAGCAAAGCCCTACGTCGACGCAGCCAAGCAACGCATTCCCCCGCAGGTGTATGAGAAGTGGGAGAGAGCGAACGGAATCTTACAAGAATTCATAACTATGTAAGCCTATGCCTACGGCCAAATGACTAGCCAAGCCACTAAATCCTGGCGATCTCAAAGTTTCGAAGGACGAGTGTGGGCTCCAGCGAAGACGAAGAGCCATGAATATGCGTCAGAACATCCCTTTCGCGCTGTATGGTACTCTTACTTTCCTCATATTCTCATTGACCCACGACCGGGCCCGTTACCCGTGTGTGACGTCTAGACGTTCTTCGCAGTGTTCGGCGCTTTGGCATTTTGGCCCATTGTGGTATATATGTAAGTGGTTCAGGTGTTCCCTCATATCGCCAATAAGCCCCCTGACCGTTCCATCATCACGTCAGAGGTTTCATTGCTCTCGCCCTGGTTTCTAGCCTTTGCTTGGCTATCACATTTACTTTTGGAACTGTTATACTCTTTGGTACAGTTACTGGTTTGTGTTCCTTACCTCTCAAATACCCGCTCCTTCTAATCACATGCGCATTCGCAGGGACCGCCCTCCTTTTCATTCTGTTCATTACCCTTCTTATATCGCTTTTCATATCGGCCTCGCTCATTGGAGCGTTCCTGTTCTTTCGCTTTATCCTGCACCTCCGTTCGCAACCGACAGTCGGGGATGGGGTCCAAGGTTGGGCACAAGAGACCAAGGGAAGGTTCCTTTCCTCAGTCCCAACAACCAAGGAGCCATCTCATGGAAGTGATGGGTATGAGAAAATCAGCACTTAGTGAGACCAGCAGGTCAAGCGACCTAAAAATGATCCTTTATTGCCCGTTGCTTGGTCTATGTAATGTTCTTCCAATATTGACAACGTTGTATAGTGACTCTTACCTCTCTTATCTCTCTGAGCGTGACATACGACTTGGACGTCGTTACATTGTTCACTCATCCCTGGCGCTTGAGCTGTCTTAGCTTGGCTCAAACTCCAGATGTCTATGTCAACTCTGAACAAATTAAAATGGTTGTGAAACCCATTTGGAAAGTTTCTGGGAATAGTTTTATAGTGACGATAATCACGCACGTCTGTGGTGTCTTGTATTGAACGTCTGCGGTATTCTCTTGAGAGTGGCCCTTGTTAGGTCAATTAGGCACAATAATAATGAAACCAAGGTTGATCGGACTCCGATGGACCTGGGTGGACTACCAAAGAGGTGAATTGAATTGGGTCCGGCTCTCGCTCCTCTCTGTCCGAGATGAAGTCCTTGCCTTTGTACTACGTCATCTCTCCACCTTTTATGTGCTCCATAGCTGGCACTCTGACTGTTCTCATGTCTTACATCACGAGTTTTACCATGCGGTCACCTTCAGGTGCGATTCCATAACATACTTTACGCTTTGGTACACGACTTCCTGACCTGAACCATGAATTGGGTGCCCTCCTTCTCTTCCGTTTCGCTCGAACTGGACTGGTGGCCCGAGATCCCTCCTCTAGTCTTATCCCTAACCCCGATATCCAGTTCTGGTGCCAGAATTTCTGCCATGATATGAAGGATGGCATGACCAAGTATAGTTGAAGTAAGTACACAGCTAGAAGCGATCAAAACTCCGATCTCCTACGAAACATGATAGTTGCATTCTCATTCGGAAGGGTAGAGACACCAAAAACCTCGTTTGGAGGAATATACCCTCCCTCCATGAAGTCGCGGTTTGACCACTTAATGTCGTAATTCAAGAGGATGTACCCCATCAAGCACTTGAGTTCATTGGCTGCAAAAAATCGACCGGGACTATCGATGAAGTCAATACGTCATTCCATGAAAGCACCCGCAAAGGTGGAACGAAGCAGATGCTCGAAAGAACGAGGCACTGACCAAGCATGCTTGCCATGACCAAAGAGGAGGTATTGCAGGCTGGTTGTGGCCAGTTGGTTCTTGATTGCATCCCTTGCGTCATTCGCTCCTTCGCGTGCCTTGGCAAATCGGAAAGGTTTGAAGCTCAGTGGGTCCTCGTAAACCTTCTCATCCAGGTGGACAGGACGGACAATAGCAGCAAGACTGGTACCCTTGGGAATGAATGTCCCGTCTGAAAACGTGAAGTCCTTCATTGCCTTGCGTTCTATCGAGACTGGGAGGTGTGAGTCTATGAGGAAACCCTTGATTTTGGTAGATGGCACTTACCCGGGGAGAAGCTATTGAGCCTCTGTGCCTCACGGAGGAAGCTGTCCAGTTTGTGCATGTTGAAGAGGGAAGTCTTCGTCCAGCCTTGTTCCTTGACGATTGACTCAACTTCATCCCGGAGAGGCTGTATGCATTCTGGACTGATAGATACCATGAGGGCACTGCGTGGTTTTCAGTACATGACTTACTGAGCCAGCAACCGGTAAAGGGCGAATGTGAAGGCCTACGCGGATGTTGAGCAAGCCGGATAAATATAAGAAAGAAACGACTGACCGTGGAGGTGGTATGTATCGCAGCAAAGTTGGTCGCGAGAATACGCAGTGTGAGGTTGCAAGGTTCTTTTTCCTCTCCAACAGCGTCTTCCATGAGCCATGATAACATGTCGTTAGGACGCTCCTCAGGAGGCAGCCGGTATCTTTCCTCGATGATTGGGACAAGGAGCTGTTCCGCCTTCCTTTGGGAATTCTTTACGTGAGTCAGGCACTTGCCGATGAGACTAAGAGGGTGGATCAACTGGTGGTGGAAGGGAGATATCGAATTTCATACGGTTGGATGAAATCGGGGAACAGGCTCATGAACATAGCAGATTTCGCGGCGGTCACCGTGTAGTCAACATTCAGGTCCCGCCACTCTGGATTGCGGCCTGCGGAACATCAGTTGCAACACATTCAAAGGTATGGTTGTAATCAGGATCTTACAAAGAGGTTGACCAACGAAGACTCTATTCGAAATTCGAGAAACTATACGTCGAATCGTTGGTGGAAATTTGATTTCCTTCCACTCTAAAGTATATTAATGACGGCCGTCAAGCATAGACAGCAACACACCGTGCCCTCGGAGTCCCAACTCGTCTTCGAAAGCAAGTTCAAGCTCTTCTTGCATGCCACCCAGGATGTTTGCAAGATAGCGGGCAAGCTGGTAAAGGTTAAAGGAACCACCCTTGACGTAAATTGGATATCCCTACCGATCCGCGAATAGTTTGATAGTGCCATGGATTCCTGGCGATTGGCTCTCCCAACGTGTACTCGAGTTTCATAGACTGAAACGGTTACCAGGTAGGTGCTAGAAGTTGAACACGAGAGACCTACGGTGTTCATAGCCTCGTTGAAGCTTAAAACATCTTCGGGCGCACGATGGAGCTCCTCTGTATATTTTCCAGACACGACAACAATCCAACGATCGATAGTTGGGATCTTAAAAATCGGGTACTGCAACACAAATGAAGGGTGAACTCATGGATTTCCGATACTGGGTCCCACACCTTTTTGTAACCGTCAAGGAGAATTTCGTTTGTACGCTTGATCACACGAACCGCGCTGATGAAGCTTAGAACAGGGATTTCTGAGCCGTAAGTGGGGACTTTGACCTAAGTTCAATCTTCAGCATGGTCGGGTGATGGCACAGGTCGTATAACATACCCGACTGGCGTTCCAACGAAATACGGAGAAGCCAAGCAGCAGGGAAGTGACCACGTAGACAGGAAACGGTTCTAGAACTCTTCTAATGGGGGCTGCAAACACCTCCATCCTGTCCATAGTGATTGGCCAAGGTCTCGACGACAAACCGATAGCGGTCCAGCAATGCTAGTGGGGAGTATTTATACCGCACATGAACCCGACGGAACCGGGTGGCACTATCTGGCGAATCTTCTCATTTTGGCGACGTCGAGGAGCGGATGACCGATGCAGGTTCGAAATCAATGGGCTTGGGACTTATGAATTGCTTGACATGCGTCGTGCTCTTGAATGATCTAGCGCAGCATAATGACGTTTGAACTGTTAAATGCCCGTGGGCGGAGCTGGTTGAAGAAAAAGCTCCACCTTCTTTGTCTGCTGGTCCGGCCGCCACCGACTGAGCACGGAAGTTGGAACATCGGGATGATAGGAGGAACTGGTAAATAATGTCCATAAACCATTTGGAAGAGGGGACACCGGAGCCCAAGGAAGACAGTGGGGCTGAGGACGGCAGGTGGACGATTTCGCCCTGCAAGCCAAGAGCACGGCCGCATTGGATGGGGCCTTCCTCCTCACACTGCCGGGGATTTTAGCTATTTCAAGTCTTATCCCTAACCCTTCTGTCCAGTTCTGGTGCGAGAATTTCTGCCATAATATGAAGGAAGGCATGAAGTGGTATAGTTGAAGTAAGTACACATCCAGCAGCGATCAAAACTCAGATCTCCTGCGAAACATGATGATTGCATTTTCATTCGGAAGGTTGGAGAGACCAAAAACCTCGGTGGGAGGAGTATAACCTCCCTCCATGAAGTCACGGTTTGACCACTTAATGTCGTAATTCAAGAGGATGTACCCCATCAAGCACTTGATTTCATTGACCGCAAAAAATCGACCAGGACTGTCAATGAAGTCAATACACCATTCCATGAAAGCACCCACGAAGGTGGAACGGAACCTCCAGGAGCAGATGTTCGAAAGTACGAGGTACTGACCAAGCATGCTTGCCGTGACCAAAGAGGAGGTATTGCAGGCTGGTCGTTGTCTGTTGGTTCTTGACTGCATCCCTTGCGTCATCCGCTCCTTCGCGTGCCTCGGCAAATCGAAAGGGTTTGAAGCTCAGTGGATCCTCGTAAAAAATTTCATCCAGGTGGACAGGATGAGCAGCAGCAGCAACATGGGTACCCTTGGGAATGAATGTCCCGTCTGAAAATGTGAAGTCCTTCATTGCCTTGCGTATCATCGAGACTGGGAGGTGTGAGTCTATGAGGAAATCCTTGATTTTGGTAGGTGGTACTTACTCAGGATGAAACCATTGAGCCTCTGCGCCTCACGGAGGAAGCTGTCTAGTTTGCGCATGGTGAAGAGGGAAGTCTTCGTCCAGCCTTGTTCTTTGACGATTGACTCAACTTCATCCCGGAGAGGCTGTATGCATTCTGGACTGATAGGTATCATGAGGGCACTGCGTGGTTTTCAGTCCATGACTTACTGCGCCAGCAACCGGTAAACGGCGATTGTGAGGGCCTACGCGAATGTTGAGCAAGCGGGATAAATATAAGAAAGAAACGACTGACCATGGAGGTGGTATGTATTGCAGCAAAGTTGATCGCGAGAATACGCAGTGTGAGGTTGCGAGGTTCTTTTTCCTCTCCAACGGCGTCTTCCATGAGCCATGATAACATGTCATTAGGACGCTCCTCAAGAGGTATCCGGTATCTTTCCTCGATGATTGGGACAAGGAGCCGTTCCGCCTTCCTTTGGGAATTCTTTACGTGAGTAAGGCACTTGCCAATGACACTACGACGAGGGTGAATCAACTAGCGGTGGGAGGGAGACATCGAATTTCATACGGCTGAACAAAATCGGGGAAAAGGCTCATGAACATGGTAGACTTCGCGGCGGTCACCGTGTAGTCAACATTCAGGTCCCGCCACTCTGGATTGCGGCCTACGGAACATCAGTTGCAACAAATTCAAAGGTATGGTTGTAATCGGGATCTTACAAAGAGGTGGACCAACGAAAACTCTATTCGAAACTCGAGAAATTATACGTCGAATTGATGATGGAAATTTAATTTCTTTCCACTCTAAAGTATATTAATGATGGTAGTCAAGTATAGAAAGAAGCACACCGTGACCCTGGAGTTCCAACTCGTCTTCAAAAGCAAGTTGAATCTCCTCTTGCATGCCGCCCAAGATGTTTGCGAGATTGCGGGCAAGCTGGGAAAGGTCAAAGGAACTTGCCCCAGCATAAATTGGATATCCCTACCGATCCGCGAAGAGTTTTAACGTGCCATGGATCCCTAGCGATGGGCTCTCCTAACGTATACTCGACTTTTAAAGACTGAAACGGTTAACAGGTAAGTGCTAGAAGTTTAACATGAGACCTACGGTATTCACAGCCTCGTCGAAGCTTAAAACGTCGTCAGGCGCACGATGGAGTTCCTCTGTATATTTTCCAGACACCACAATAATCCAGCGATCGAGAGTTGGGATCTTGAAAATCGGGTACTGCAACACAAATGAGGGGTGAACTTATGGATTTCCGATACTGGGTCCCACACCTTTTTGTAGCCGTCAAGGAGAATTTCGTTTGTACGCTTGATCAAACGAACCGCGCTGATGAAGCTTAGAACAGGGATCTCTGAGCCGTAGGTGGGGACTTTGACCTAAGTTCAATGCTCAGCACGGTGGGGTGATGGTGCGGGTCGTATAACATACCCGATTGGCGTTCCAGCGAAATACGGAGAAGCCAAGCAACAAGGAAGTGACCACGTAGATAGGGAACGATTCCAGAACTCTTCTGATGGTTGTGGTAAGCACCGTCGTCCTGTCCATAATCGTAGAAGGCGTCGACGATGACTTGAAAGCGGTCCAACAGTGCTAGTGGGGTGTATTTATGCCGCACCCGAACCCGACGGAAACGGGTAGAACTCTCTGGTGATTCTTCTCGGACGTCATGACTGATGCACAAGGAAGCAGAATTGAATGGGCTTGGGGCTTATGAACTACTTGACATTGCGCCGTGGTGCACGGTCCAACGCAGTGAAATGACGTTTGAGCTGTTAAATGCCCGTGGGCGAAGTTATTGGGATTCGAATGTACACGGAGACATGGGATTAAGGTAACCGACAAAAGGGAATATCTTACATTCGTGTGGTGGTTGCCAATACCCCGGGTTCACCTCTGCACATGGCCAAACCTGTGGAAATTGGCTTCCCCCATATGGAATTCCAACGACTAGGCAGACCTCCCAATGAATCACCGCCATGCGCTACGGCTATACTTGGGCAACATGATTACGGCAGCTGGTGTGCCGAATGAGCGTGGATGTAGCGCAAACGTGCAAGAAAAGGTGTCATGGCCTCCTGCGAACGAACATGCACACCGTTGAACGAATAGTGTGACTAGCAGCGTGTTAGGTATCGGGTCCGAATCCCAACTCCCGATGCAAGACCTCTTTCCTACTCCTTTCCTCCCGTTTTGCCCGAACTGGACTGCCGGGCCGATAATGATACTGCCAGGGACTTTGGCTCCTTCTAGTCTTATGTCAGAATTTCTGCCATAATATGAAGGAAGGCATGACCAAGTACACAGTTGAATTAAGTGCACAAATAGAGGCGATCATGTGTGAAGTAGAGCGACGTGAGGGATCCCGGCCCTGGCCAGATGTATACTAGTGATGGAAACAAGCGGACAAACAAATAGAGAGAGCAAGACGTCATATGGAATAGGAGACAACAAGAGAAAGAGGTCATAGGGAAAATAGGAGAAAACAACACGCAACAGATCAAAACTCCGATCTTCTTCTGCGAAACATGATGATTGCATTCTCATTCGGACGGTTGGAGACACCAAAAACCTCGTTGGGAGGAGCATAACCTCCCTCCATGAAGTCACGGTTTGACCACTTAATGTCGTAGTTCAAGAGGATGTATCCCATCAAGCACTTGAGTTCATTGACCGCAAAAAATCGACCAGGACTGTAGATGAAGTCAATACGCCATTCCACGAACGCACCCACGAAGGTGAAAAGGAACCGCCAGGAGCAGGTGATCGAAAATACAAGGCACTGACCAAGCATGCTTGCCGTGACCAAAGAGGAGGTATTGCAGGCTGGTCGTGACCATTTGGTTTTCGACTGCATCCATTGCATCATTCGCTCCTTCGCGTGCCTCGGCAAATCGGAATGGTTTGAAGCTCAGTGGATCCTCGTAAAATTTCTCGTCCAGGTGGACAGGACGAGCGACAGCAGCAACATGGGTACCCTTGGGGATGAATGTCCCGTCTGAAAATGTGAAGTCCTTCATTGCCCTGCGCATCATCGAGACTGGGAGGTGTGAGTCGATGAGGAAACCCTTGATTTGGGTGGGTGTCCTTACCAGAGGAGAAAGTATTGAGCCTCTGCGTCTCACGGAGGAAGCTGTCCAGTTTGCGCATGTTGAAGAGAGAAGACTTCGTCCAGCCTTGTTCCTTGACGATTGACTCAACTTCATCCCGGAGTGGCTGTATGCATTCTGGACTGATATATCTCATGAGGGCACTGCGTGGTTTTCAATACATGACTCACTGAGCCAGCAACTGGTAAAGGCCGGATGTGAAGGTCTACGCGAATGTTGAGCGAGCGGGATAAAGGTAAAAACGAAACGATTGACCATGGAGGTGGTATGTATAGCAGCAAAGTTGACAACGAGAATACGCAGTGTGAGGTTGTACGGTTCTTTTTCCTCTCCAACAGCGTCTTCCATGAGCCATGATAACAAGTCATGAGGACGCTCCTCAGGAGGCAGCCGGTATCTCTCCTCGATGATTGGGACAAGGAGCTGTTCCGCCTTCCTTTGGCAATTCTTTGTGTGAGTAAGGCACTTGCCGATGAGACTAAGAGGGTGGATCAACCAGCGGTGGAAGGGAGATATCGAATTTCATACGGTTGGATGAAATCGGGGAAAAGGCTCATGAACATAGCAGACTTCGCGGCGGTCACTGTGTAGTCGACATTCAGGTCCCGCCACTCTGGATTGCGGCCTGCGGAACATCAGTTGCAACCCATTCAAAGGTATGGTTGTAATCAGGATCTTACAGAGAGATTGACCAACGAAGACTCTATTCGAAATTCGAGAAACAATGCGTCGAATCGTTGGTGGAAATTCGATTTCCTTCCACTCTAAAGTATATTAATGACGGCCGTCAAATATAGATAGCAACACACCGTGCCCCTGGAGTTCCAACTCGTCTTCGAAAGCAAGTTCGAGCTCCTCTTGCATACTGACCAAGATGTTGGCGAGATTGCGGACAAACTGAGAAAGGTTTAAGGAACTTGCCTCGGCGTAAATCGAATATCCCTACCGATCCGCGAAGAGTTTTAACGTGCCATGGATTCCTAGCGATGGGCTCTCCCAATGTGTACTTGAGTTTTAGAGACTGAAGCAGTTACCCAGGTAAGTGCTGGACGTTGAACACGAGATACCCACGGTTTTCAGGGCTTCTCTGAAGCTCAAGACATCTTTGGGCGCACGATGGAGTTCCTCTGTATATTTTCCAGACACGACAACAAGCCAGCGATCGATTGTTGGGATCTGAAAAATCGGGTACTGCAACACAAATGAGGGGTGAACTTATGGATCTCCAATACTGGGTCCCACACCTTTTTGTAACCATCAAGGAGAATTTCGTTTGTACGCTTGATCACACGAACCGCGCTGATGAAGCTTAGAACAGGGATCTCTGAGCCGTAAGTGGGGACTTTGATCTAAGTTCAATCTTCAGCGTGGTCGGGTGATGGCGCAGGTCGTATAACATACCCGACTGGCGTTCCAACGAAATACGGAGAAGCCAAGCAACAAGGAAGTGATTACGTAAACAAGAAATGGTTCTAGAGCTCTTCTGATCGGGGTGGTAAACACCTCCATCCTGTCCATAGTCGTAAGCCAAGGTCGCGATGGCGGGTTGGTAACGGTCCGGTCCAGCAAGGCCCGTGGGATGTATCTATGCTGTCGGAAATTGGAAATTCTGGATGTCTCGGGTTTCGAGCTCCAGTGCCTGGATACCAGATTGACGGTTTTATAAGGGCCTTGGCATAAGCGTTGTTATCCTTAGCAGGCCCCAAATCGTCCTACACGGCTGCGCGGAAACTTCTGACACAAACACGTCCCAGGTGGACCCTGGTAAAACAACCAGAAGTCCTCACTACGGGACTCAGGAGGGCTACGCCAGCAACAGGCGCCGTCGTCGCCGTGAACCCCGCGACAGGGCCAAGTAGGCCAGCGCGGATCGTGGAGCGGGGCACCAAGTGCTGCAGAGGAGGTACCTCTGGCACAGGGATGCACAGGGAGTTGTAGGGGGCGGGCCGGGTAGGATATGCATAGGTTGGGAGAGCCGAGATGATTGGAGAGCGGCATGGTGGAGTATCGTCGAAGTCTTCCTGTCGATGGGAGCACGGAAATCGCCCCCGTAACGGGCGTGTTATGCGACAAGTCGCAGTCGGATGATAGGTGTGCACCGGAATACTCACCATCGGCACTCTCATGGAGGCAAGTGGTAGCACGTGTGCATGCCAGGTCATATTTCATTCCTGTTTTCCACGACATTTGTCCGACCTATGCTCGAGCGTTCAACCTCAAACGACAAAGGGGCGTATTGTACGAGAGAGTGCATGTTCTTTGCAAGATTAGCAGGTTAGCATGCCAGAACAGAAATTCTGGGTGTCTCAAGTTTCGAGCTCTGGTACCTGGATACCAGATGGACGGTTAATATAAGGGCCTCAGGGTAGGTCTTGTATCCTTTAGCGGGCCTCAACAAACACGATTGTTCTCGTCGTTCTGACGTATGCCGCACGGATCCGACGCGAATGGATTAGAACTACCTGGCGATTCTTCTCATTTTGGCGACGTCGAGGAGCGGATGCACAAGGAAGCAGGTTCGAAATCAATGGGCTTGGGACTTATGAACTGCTTGACATGCGTCGTGCTCTTGAACGATCCAGCGCAGCATAGTGATGTTTGAACTGTTAAATGCCCGTGGGCGGAGCTAGTTGAAGAAAAGCTCCACCTTCTTTGTCCGCTGATCCGGCCACCACCGATCGAGCACGGAAGTTGGAACATGGGGATGATAGGAGGAACTGGCAAATAATGTCCATAAACCATATGGAAGAGGAGACACCGGAGCCCAAGGAAGGCAGTGGAGCTGAGGACGACAGGTGGATGATCACGCCTTGCAAGCCAAGAGCGCGGGTATTGGTTTATGCTCGGTTCTTGCGATGGGGCCTTTCTCCTCACACTGCCGGGAATTTTAGCTACTTCAAGTCTTATCCCTAACGAGAATTTCTGCCATAATATGAAGGAGGGCATGAACAGGTATAGTTGAATTAAGTACACATCTAGCAGCGATCAAAACTCAGGTCTCCTGCGAAACATGATGGTTGCATTCTCATTCGGACGGGTGAAGAGACCAAAAACCTCGTTGGGAGGAGCATAACCTCCCTCCATGAAGTCACGGTTTGACCACTTAATGTCGTAATTCAAGAGGATGTACCCCATCAAGCACTTGATTTCATTGACCGCAAAAAATCGACCAGGACTGTCAATGAAGTCAATACACCATTCCATGAAAACACCCACGAAGGTGGAAAGGAACCTCCAGGAGCAGATGTTCGAAAGTACGAGGTACTGACCAAGCATGCTTGCCATGACCAAAGAGGAGGTGTTGCAGGCTGGTCGTTATCAGTTGGTTCTTGACTGCATCCCTTGCGTCATCCGCTCCTTCGCGTGCCTCGGCAAATCGAAAGGGTTTGAAGCTCAGTGGATCCTCATAAACATTTTCATCCAGGTGGACAGGATGAGCAGCAGCAGCAACATAGGTACCCTTGGGAATGAATGTCCCGTCTGAAAATGTGAAGTCCTTCATTGCCTTGCGTATCATCGAGACTGGGAGGTGTGAGTCTATGAGGAAATCCTTGATTTTGGTAGATGGTACTTACTCAGGATGAAACCATTGAGCCTCTGCGCCTCACGGAGGAAGCTGTCTAGTTTGCGCATGTTGAAGAGGGAAGTCTTCGTCCAGCCTTGTTCTTTGACGATTGACTCAACTTCATCCCGGAGAGGCTGTATGCATTCTGGACTGATAGATATCATGAGGGCACTGCGTGGTTTTCAGTACATGACTTACTGAGCCAGCAACCGGTAAACGGCGATTGTGAAGGCCTACGCGAATGTTGAGCAAGCGGGATAAATATAAGAAAGAAACGACTGACCATGGAGGTGGAATGTATCGCAGCAAAGTTGGTCGCGAGAATACGCAGTGTGAGGTTGCAAGGTTCTTTTTCCTCTCCAACAGCGTCTTCCATGAGCCATGATAACATGTCGTTAGGACGCTCCTCAGGAGGCAGCCGGTATCTCTCCTCGATGATTGGGACAAGGAGCCGTTCCGCCTTCCTTTGGGAATTCTTTACGTGAGTAAGGCACTTGCCAATGACACTACGAGGGTGAATCAACTAGCGGTGGGAGGGAGACATCGAATTTCATACGGCTGAACAAAATCGGGGAAAAGGCTCATGAACATGGTAGACTTCGCGGCGGTCACCGTGTAGTCAACATTCAGGTCCCGCCACTCTGGATTGCGGCCTGCGGAACATCAGTTGCAACACATTCAAAGGTATGGTTGTAATCAGGATCTTACAAAGAGGTGGACCAACGAAGACTCTATTGGAAACTCGAGAAATTATACGTCGAATCGTCGGCGGAAATTTAACTTCCTTCCACTCTAAAGTATATTAATGACGGTAATCAAGAATAGAAAGTAACACACCGTGCCCCTGGAGTTCCAACTCGTCTTCAAAAGCAAGTTGAAGCTCCTCTTGCATGCCGCCCAAGATGTTTGCGAGATTGCGGGTAAGCTGGTAAAGGTTAAAGGAACTTGCCTTAGCGTAAATTGGGTATCCCTACCGATCCGCGAATAGTTTGATAGTGCCATGGATTCCTGGCGATTGGCTCTCCCAACGTGTACTCGAATTTCATAGACTGAAACGGTTACCAGGTGAGCCCTAGGAGTTGAACATGAGACCTACGGTATTCACAGCCTCGTCGAAGCTTAAAACGTCGTCAGGCGCACGATGGAGTTCCTCTGTATATTTTCCAGACACGACAACAATCCAGCGATCGATAGTCGAGATCTTGAAAATCGGGTACTGCAACACAAATGAAGGGTGAACTTATAGATTTCCGATACTGGGTCCCACACCTTTTTGTAACCGTCAAGGAGAATTTCGCTTGTACGCTTGATCACACGGACTGCGCTAACGAGGCTTAGAACAGGGATTTCTGAGCCGTAGGTGGGGACTTTGACCTAAGTTCAATGCTCAGCATGGTGGGGTGATAGTACGGGTCGTATAACATACCCGATTGGCGTTCCAGCGAAATACGGAGAAGCCAACCAACAGGGCAGTGATCACGTAGACAGGAAACGGTTCTAGAACTCTTCTGATGGGGGTTGCAAACACCTCCATCCTGTCCATAGTCATAGGCCAAGGTCTCGACGACAAGTTGACAGCAGCCCTGCAATGCTAGTGGGGTGTATTTATACCGCACACGAACCCGACGGAACGGGGTAGAACTATCTGGCGATTCTTCTCCTTTTGGCGACGTCGAGGAGCGGATGCACAAGGAAGCAATGTTCGAAATCAATGGGCTTGGGACTTATGAACTGCTCGACATGCGTCGTGCTCTTGAATGATCCAGCGTAGCATAATGACGTTTGAACAGTTAAATGCCCGTGGGCGGAGTGAAGAAAAGCTTCATCGTCTTTGTCTGCTGGTCCCGCGCCGCCACGGAAGCACGGAAGTTGGAACATCGGGATGATAGGAGGAACTGGCAAACAATGTCCATAAACCATATAGAAGAGGGGACACCAGAGCCCAAGGATGACAGTGGAGCTGAGGATGACAGGTGGACGCTGCAAGAGGGTCCTCTCCCCTAAATATCCAAGAGCGTATCACGCGGCCGGATTGGTTTATGCTCGGTTCCTGCGATGGGGCCTTCTCCTCGATCCTCATGCTGCCGGGAATTTTAGCTCCTTCTAGTCTTATCCATAACCCCTCTATTCACTTCTGGTACGAGAATTTCTGCCATAATACGAAGGACGGCATGAACAGGTATGGTTGAATTAAGTACACATCTAGAAGCAATCAAAACTCAGATCTCCTGCGAAACATGATGATTGCATTCTCATTCGGACGGGTGGAGGTACCAAAAACCTCGTTGGGAGGAGCATAACCTCCCTCCATGAAGTCGCGGTTTGACCACTTAATGTCGTAATTCAAGAGGATGTATCCCATCAAGCACTTGAGTTCACTGCTCGCAAAAAATCGACCAGGACTATCGATGAAGTCAATACACCATTCCACGAAAGCACCCACGAAGGTGGAAAAGAACCTCCATTCGCAGATGTTCGAAAATACGAGGAACTGACCAAGCATGCTTGCCGTGACTAAAGAGGAGGTATTGCAGACTGGTCGTGATCAGTTGGTTCTTGACTGCATCCCTTGCGTCATCCGCTCCTTCGCGTGCCTCGGCAAATCGGAAGGGTTTGAAGCTCAGTGGATCCTCGTAAATCTTCTCATCCAGGTGTACAGGAAGAACAATAGCAGCAACATGGGTACCCTTGGGAATGAATGTCCCGTCTGAAAATGTGAAGTCCTTCTGTGCCTTGCGTACCATCGAGACTGGGAAGTGTGGGTCAATGAAGAAACCCTTGATTTGAGTGGATGATCCCTACTCGAGGAGAAAGTATTGAGCCTCTGCGTCTCACGGAGGAAGCTGTCAAGTTTGCGCATGTTGAAGATGGAAGTCTTCGTCCAGCCTTGTTCCTTGACGATTGACTCAACTTCTTCCCGGAGAGGTTGTATGCATTCTGGACTGATAGATATCATGAGGGCACTGCGTGGTTTTCAGTACATGACTTACTGAGCCAGCAACTGGTAAAGGCAGAATGTGAAGGCCTACACACGAAGGTTGAGCAAGCCGGGTAAATGTAAGAAGGAAACGACTGGCCATGGAGGTGGTATGTATCGCAGCAAAGTTGGTCGAGAGAATACGCAGTGTGAGGTTGTGAGGTTCCTTTTCCTCTCCAACAGCGTCTTCCATGAGCCATGATAACATGTCGTTAGGACGCTCCTCAGGAGGCAGCCGGTATCTCGTCTCGATGATTGGGACAAGGAGCTGTTCTGCCTTCCTTCGGGAATTCTTTGCGTGAGTAAGGCACTTGCCAATGAGACTAAGAGGGTGGATCAACTAGTGGTGGAAGGGAGACATCGAATTTCATACGGTTGAACAAAATCGGGGAAAAGGTTCATGAACATAGCAGACTTCGCGGCTGTCACCGTGAAGTCGACATTCAGGTCCCGCCACACTGGGTTGCTGCCTGCGGAACCTCAGTTGCCACACATTCAAAGGTATGACTGTAATCAGGATCTTACAAAGAGGTTGACCAACGAAGACTCTATTCGAAACTCGAGAAACTATACGTCGAATCGTTGGTGGAAATTTGATTTCCTTCCACTCTAAAGCATATTAATGACGATCGTCAAGCATAAAAAGTAACACACCGTGCCCCTGGAGTTCCAACTCGTCTTCGAAAGCAAGATGAATCTCCTCTTGCATGCTGCCCAAGATGTTTGCGAGGTTGCGGACAAGCTGGAAAAGGTTAAAGGAACCTGCCTCAGCCTAAATTGGATATCCCTACCGATCCGCGAATAGTGTTAGCGTGCCATAGATCCCTAGCGATGGGCTCTCCCATCGTGTACTTGAGTTTCATAGACTGAAACGGTTACCAGGTAAGTGCTAGAAGTTGAACACGAGAGACCTACGGTGTTCACAGCCTCTTTAAAACTCAAAACATCTTCGGGCGCACGATGGAGTTCCTCTGTATATTTTCCAGACACGACAACAATCCAGCGATCGATAGTTGGGAACTTAAAGATCGGGTACTGCAATACAAATGAGGGGTGAACTTATGGATTTCCGATACTGGGTCCCGCACCTTTTTGTAACCGTCGAGGAGAATCTCGTGTGTACGCCTGATCAAACGAACCGCGCTGATGAAGCTTAGAATAGGGATTTCTGAGCCGTAGGTGGGAACTTTGACCTAAGTTCAATCCTCAGCACGGGTGGGGTGATGGCGCAGGTCGTATAACATACCCGATTGGCGTTCCAGCGAAATACGAGGAAGCCAAGCAACAAGGAAGTGATCACGTAGACAGGGAACGGTTCCAGAACTCTTCTGATGGGGGTGGTAAACACATCCATCCTGTCCATTGTTGTAGGCCAAGGACGAGTTGAAAGCGGTCCAGCAATCTAGTGGGGCGCATTTATACCGCACCCGCACCCGCACCCGACGGCTCACCCGACGGAAACGGGTTGGAACTATCTGGTGATTCTTCTCATTTTGGTGACGTCGAGAAGACGGATGATTGATGCACAAGGAAGCAGGTTCGAACTGAGTGGGCTTGGGACTTATGAATTGCTTGAAGCAGACATGCGTCATAGGCTTGCACGATCCAGCGCAGCAAAATGACGTTTGAACTGTTGAGTGTGTCAGCGAGTAGCTATAGGTTACTTGCTCAGCGTGCGTACTACAAGCAATCGCTAGTATATTTACCTATAGGTTATTCTACAGGTAGTTAAGCAAACGTATGAATAGACAGGCAGACGACAGGCTTGAGCAAGAGTCAATCAAACACAAGTGGTTGAATATAAGTTCGGGGCTGCGGCGTGAGAACAAATGAAGTCTATGGGGCGAGTGTTCACATGGAACACCAACTGACCCCCGATTGATACTGATGCCCCATGTACAGCATCCCGATGTGACCCGACCCATTACCCGGATGGCGCTGCTTGGCGGAACTAATATTCCAACAAAATGCCCGTGGGCGTCGGAGCTATTGGGATTCGATTGTACACAGAGACTTGGGATCAAGGCAACCGATAAAAAGGAATATCTTACATTCTTCTGGTAGTTGCCATTACCCCGGGTTCACCATGAAAGTGGCCGGGTAAGCGCATGGCCAAACATGCTTCAGCTTCCAATGAATCACCACCTTGCGCTACGGCTATACATGGTTCCACTGGTGTGCCGAATGACGTGGGTGTAGCGCAAACATGCAAGAAAAGGTGTCATGACCTCCTGCGAACGAACATGCACACCGATGAACGGATCAGGTCCGAATCCCAACTCCTGATGCAAGACCAGTATTACCAAAGACCATCTCCGGGTCCTACAATGCATGCGTGCCAGGCATGACTTCGAACGGCTGCATACAACCAGCACCGGCGGGATTACTCCAAGCGCGATTAATCCAAATCCAAACCCTCGTACCTCCCCACAGTTCCAACCTTAATCCACCAACACCTGTCGTTAAAGCGACACAAGGTGGCAGCAAACTAGCATGTACCTCCAATTACGCCCCCTTCGCATTCTGTAGTTGGGGGTACCAGTAGAGCTCAACATGGCTCACAATATGTTGGTGAAGTACGACGTGTTAGTGAAACATTGATAGCTGACAATTATTCGACATCCACACGCTCTTCGCCGAGGCTGGCGGTATTAAATGCATATCGCCATCCCTCTATTGCTCCATGCAATCACCTCCGTGTACTATTCTATAACATACTGTACGCCTTGGACACAGTCTATCTGATCTGAAGGTCCCTCAACTTGGGTCCCCTTGATTCTTTTCTACTCCTCTTCCGTTTCGCTCGAACTGGACTGGCAGGCCGATGATGATACTGCCGGGAACTTTAGCTCCTTCTAGTCTTATGCCAGAATTTCTGCCATAATATGAAGGATGGCATGACCAAGTATAGTTGAATCATATCAAGTAAACAAATAGAAGCAATCAAAATTCCGATCTCCTGCGAAACATGATGGTTGCATTCTCATTCGGAAGGGTGGAGAGACCAAAAACCTGGTTGGGAGGAGCATAACCTCCCTCCATGAAGTCGCGGTTTGACCACTTAATGTCGTAATTCAAGAGGACGTGTCCCATCAAGCACTTGATTTCATTGACCGCAAAAAATCGACCAGGACTGTCGATGAAGTCAATACGCCATTCCATGGAAGCACCCGCGAAGGTGGAAAGGAACCCCCAGGAGCAGATGCTCGAAAATACGAGGTACTGACCAAGCATGCTTGCCGTGACCAAAGAGGAGGTATTGCAGGCTGGTCGTGACCATTTGGTTCTCGACTGCACCCCCTGCGTCATTCCCTCCTTCGCGTGCTTCTACAAACCGGAAAGGTTTGAAGCTCAGTGGATCCTCGTAAAATTTCTCATCCAGGTGGATAGGATGAGCAGCAGCAGCAACATAGGTACCCTTGGGAATGAATGTCCCGTCTGAAAATGTGAAGTCCTTCATTGCCTTGCGTACCATCGAGACTGGGAGGTGCGAGTTTATGAGCAAAGCCTTGATTTGGGTGGATGGTACTTACTCGAGGAGAAAGTATTGATCCTCTGCGCCTCACGGAGGAAGCTGTCTAGTTTGTGCATGTTGAAGATGGAAGACTTCGTCCAGCCTTGTTCATTGACGATTGACTCAACTTCATCTCGGAGAGGCTGTATGCATTCTGGACTGATAAATATCATGAGGGCACTGCGTGGTTTTCAGTACATGACTTACTGAGCCAGCAACTGGTAAATGCCGAATGTGAAGGCCTACACACGAAAGTTGAGCAAGCCGGGTAAATGTAAGAAAGAAACGACTGGCAATGGAGGTGGTATGTATCGCAATAAAGTTGACCAGGAGAACACGCAGTGTGAGGTTGTGAGGTTCCTTTTCCTCTCCAACAGCGTCTTCCATGAGCCATGATAACATGTCGTTAGGACGCTCCTCAGGAGGCAGCCGGTATCTCTCCTCGATAATTGGGACAAGAAGCCGTTCCGCCTTCCTTTGGGAATTCTTTACGTGAGTAAGGCACTTGCCAATGACACTACGAGGGTGGATTAACTGGCGGTAGAAGCGAGATATCGAATTTCATACGGTTGAACAAAATCGGGGAAAAGGCTCATGAACATAGCAGACTTCGCGGCTGTCACCGTGTAGTCGACATTCAGGTCCCGCCACTCTGAATTGCGGCCTGCGGAACATCAGTTACAACACATTCAAATGAATGACTGTAATCAGGATCTTACAAAGAGGTGGACCAACGAAGACTCTATTCGAAACTCGAGAAATTATACGTCTACTCGTTGGTGGAAATTTGATTTCCTTCCACTCTAAAGTATGTTAATGACGGTCGTCAAGTATAGAAAGTAACACACCGTGACCCTGGAGTTCCAACTCGTCTTCGAAAGCAAGTTCAAGCTCCTCTTGCACGCTGCCCAAGATGTTTGCGAGATTGCGGATAAGCTGGGAAAGGTTAAAGGAACTCGCCTCAGCCTAAATTGAATATCCCTACCGGTCCGCGAATAGTTTCAACGTGCCATGGATCCCTAGCGACGCGCTTTCCCAACGTGTACTCGCTTTTTAAAGCCTGAAACGGTTATCCAGGTAAGTGCTGGAAGTTGAACACGAGAAACTTACGTTTTTAATGGCCTCTCTGATGCTCAAAACATCTTCGGGCGCACGATGGAGTTCCTCTGTATATTTTCCAGACACGACAACAACCCAGTGATCGATAGTCGGGATCTTAAAAATCGGGTACTGCAATGCAAATGAGGGGTGAACTTATGGATTTCCGATACTGGGTCCCACACCTTTTTGTAACCGTCGAGGAGAACTTCGTTTGAACGCTTGATCAAACGAACCGCGCTGATGAAGCTTAGAATAGGTATTTCTGAGCCGTAGGTGGGAACTTTGACCTGAGTTCAATCTTCAGCACGGTGGGATGATGGCACAGCTCGTATAACATACCCGATTGGCGTTCCAGCGAAATACGGAGAATCCAAACAACAAGGAAGTGATCACGTAGACTGGATACGATTCCAGAACTCTTCTGATGGGGGTGGAAAACACCTCCATTCTGTCCATAGTCGTAGGCCAAGGTCTCGAGGACGAGTTGATAGCGGTCCAGCAATGCTAGTGGGGCGGATTTATACCGCACCCGCACCCGATGGAAACGGGGTAGAACCATCTGGCGATTCTTCTCATTTTGGCGACGTTGAGGGGACGGATGACTGATACATATACAAGGAAGCAGGTTCGAAATGGACGGGCTTGGGGCTTATGAATTGCTTGACAAGCGTCGTGGGCTCACATGATCCAGCGCAGCAAGATGGCGTTTGAATTGTTAAATGCCCGTGGGCGGAGCCCGTTGAAGAATGAAGCAAAGCTCCATCTTCTTTGTCTGCTGGTCTGGGATGATAGGAGGAACTGGAAGACAGTGTCCGTAAACCATATAACAGAGGGGATACCAGAGCCCAAGGAAGACAGTGGAGCTGGGGACGAAAGGTGGATTTTGTCTTGTGCGGACAAAAATTATAACCGTCACGTCTTGCAAAAGGGTCCTCTCTCCTATCCAAGAGCGTATTCACCAATCTCTGTCCCTCGCATCCACGCGGTCGCATTGGTTTATGCTCGGTTCCCAATTGAATAAACAATACGCCATCATGGCGCGCTTTACGACTTCCACAACTCGGTATTGATGCCTTTGTCGCCTGTAGCTCACCCTTGATTGGTGAAAAAGGCACGAGGGATGAGCCTAGACCTGTGGTGGACAGCGTGTACTCGTGGCCGGACACCAGCGGGAGCCTGAAAACTACGCATGCAGTTGAAGTAGAGGACGTTAGGGTTTCAGTTCCTCGATTGACAGAGAATATCGAAATAATAAGAATATGTTCCGTGCATTTCGCAGAGGCCGGCGATTCCTGATTTAAAGAGCGGTCTCTGCGCATAATGGGTTCTTGCGAAAGTTGGTTCGCGGGTTGAGTGAAAATGAGTAATACATGAAACGAGAACCAATAATAGAATGGTTTATACATCATAAATATAATGGGCCTGTGGGCATGGGCGCGGGAGCTCGATGGTTTATACCTCTGGGCCCTCAGGACTAGTGACATGCATACGACGGCAATTGGCCGTATAGTATACAACCAAATCACTTTCGTAGTCTCAGGAGATCTCTATCTCCCTTCCACAAAGTTCGCCGACGTGGATAATTAAAATCAGGGAGCCGACTTATACCCACCCATCGACTTCTTGGGGATTGGACATTTGTCGGTACATGCAATCATAAGCGTCACGTAGGGGCGCTGATAGCTTCATCCCCGAAGGCAACTCCTAGCTCGCGCAGCTAGTGAGACGAAGGCGCAGAACAGATAGCGACGAACGCGATCGGCAATGAGGACGCAGGGACAAGGGGACAAAAGCAAAAGCAGTATGAGCTTCCAGAACTCTTCTGATATGGGTGGAAAACTCTTCCATCCAGTCCATGGTCGTCGAAGAGGGCCGAGGTCGGGTTGAGGGCGCAGCACCGTTGCAAGGTGAATTTATACCACGGACACACCCGATGGGAATGGATAGACACCCATTTGACGGCTTCTGGCCCATTCTAGGCGACGTCGCGGAAAAGTGACTGGAGACCATTCGAGATGAATGGGACTTGCAGGGGTCTAGCGACATTTCAATTCGGTCGAACGCCGAAGGCGGACCGAAGCTCCTACTTCTTTGTGAAATGGGGCACTGGTACGGCGTTTGGGGTATGGGGATCAGGGATGGAGAAACAGGTACAAATGTCATTAGATAGAGGGAGAAGGGAGTCGGGACACCAGTACCCAAGGAACGAAGGGGACAGTAACCTCTCAACGGGAAGGTTTCTCACTCCTTCAGTTATGGATTAAGCTCCCTCATCTTATGATACGTCAGATCCCTCACACATACTCAAGAACACATCCGTCAAACGGTATCCCCTCCGCCGCCGCCGCATCTGGAATGTGTCCAAACTCACCTTTTCTCCCACTTTGTGATCCATGGAGCATTCGAAGGCTGGATAGCATTCTGATTACATTTGTTTATCTATCATTCCGATACTCATACCTATTGTACACAACTCTTCCAGCTACAAATGCAGCGGGGACAGTTTTCGTATGGCTCACGACAAAATGTAGAATACGGTCTAATATTTCATGTGCAATTTAGCCTCATGATGCCGAATTGATCGGTTTTCTTGTGCGGGCATTGGTTTCTTAGTTTACCACCGCGCAAAACTCATGTACAGTACCCCCGGCCCCACTCAACTGACGGCACCACCCAACTGACATTGAGCTTTCCATATTAGCGAGGAAACTGTAAATAGTCTTAAATAAACCATTTTATTTACTAATGGAGATATACTACTGAAAGTTACCACTCACCGAGCGGGAAGTTTCCCCACGACCGCCTATATTTCCGGTAGCATAGATTTGGCAATAAATAACTTCTTTACATTGACAAGCACTCAAATTCGTAGTTTGAGCGCCCCCGACAAGCTAGTTGATACGGTATGGCTGACGGCAGATCGGGCCGCACCACTCACCGAGCACAAGCAAATCCGGTACATTTGGACCATAAAACGGGGACGAGCTATAAGACATGGACTAATAGAAACGACTACTATCTAAATCATTGCGCTGTCCATCTTCATCTGACTATTCTCCATCGCTCTTGTCAGAAATGATTGTTTCATGTTTGACACAGAGCAGGGGGAGAGGAGGCTTGATTTGGGTTCCAAAGTTCTTGAAGAGGTGTTTCAAGGTCATTGGACTCATTAAACCACCTGAGCAGCGCCTTTCTCAGTGTTGTAGCAGGCTGCTTGCAGGCCCTACTGTTCCAACCACAATTGGGGATGGGAGAAAGAATTTGAAGTCTGATGGACATATCTGACAGTTGTGAAAAAATTCTTTTAACATTTTAGATGCCTTGCTGGAGGTTCGTGTCCACCCCACTTGTGTCACAAACTCAGGCGAGGCGATTTTCGCATAGCCGCCGACCACGGCTCACGTTGAAAGGTGGGACCTCTCAAACATGGGCATGAAGAAAATTACATGTTTCTCTATATTTGGGACACCTCACGAGCTATGTACGATGCCTCTAGAGCACATTGCTCGGTGAGTGGGGGGGTGCTCAGTGAGTGGTAACTTTCAGTAACCATTTTTGGGTTTCGGTGTAAGGGCAAGGGGTGAGGTGTTTGGAAGGGCAAATTTCAACACATTGAGTTTTGTCACCTCGTTCCAGCAGGCGTGCAGGAAGGTGAACCTCGAGTGGCTAATATAAGTAATTCTTCAACTTATTTGGAATAGTATGCAGCAGTTTGCGGGGTATAATGGCAATAGTGCATATACGATCAGGAGAGCAATATTCTGCCTCTTCAGATGAGAACACCTCGCCTCCCAGATTTTTTACAGGATAGCACCCCTGTAGCACCTCAAAACGATGGATATCCTTCATTAAACTCATCTCTTGTGGTTTCCCAACCACCCCGTGCGATTTGGCCATGATGCCTTCCCGACGACTCCGATGATGGATTTTGCACCAGATCTATCGATCCATGCAGTGTCCCCAACTAATAATGTACTCATATAATAGTTAATTTTATGTCTTTACTGTGCCTTTGCTCCCCAGGATGTGATGTCAGTTGAATGGGTCAAGCCTATACCCTGGCTCTCTCCTCCAGCCCGAATGCAACTGGCGGGTACGCAAAAAAACTGATTGTATATCAATAGTCAACATTTCTATATACATTACAAGTGTTTCCAGCACCTTCTGCGTTGACTATCTCTTGTCAGAGCTCATCCAAAGCTGAGTGTCAGTTGAGTGGGTGAGTACTGTACTTCCTCTACCAGCGAGCGCGCACAGTGAATAAAATGCCGAAGGGGTACTTATAACAAACGGTATATCACTCCAAGCAAACGATGATAGTAACTTCGCTCAGAAAAATACTAGAGGGCACTGATCACTATATCCTTGGAAGTGAAGTCCCCTTCCAAAATTCATAGGCAGTAATCATCCGGTCTGATGGCCTGGTACGTTTATGAAACGTAATTTAGTGTACCAAATGCAAGTTGTTGATACTGATCGGCAGGTAGTTACTCCCATAAGCTAGCAGAGCCCCCCATATATGTGTTCATCTCAACGCATTCGACGCAGTCAACGTCGAAATCGACCTAGGTACCCCTAATGTGATGATCGCGGTCCCAGTACGTCACTAAAGGAGTCGTTGTGTCGGGTCAGGTGTCAGAACCCCACGTACCAGCGTAACATTGCGCAGCCGATAATGGCAGTGGGCGGTAAATATATATATAATGAAAAGAAATAAATAAGGCTGAATACAAACTCTGAAAGGAAGAAGCGCTTCTTGGCCCACAAAGAAACTCACCCACGGTGCATGTGATACGTTCAAAGCTAAAGTCGCAAACCCTGACCCTAGATCGAAGGTGTCTTTATTCTTGATCAATCAGCATTCTATCACAAGGTGGGGCATGGTAGTCAAGTTTGACGTTGGCGCAAGCCACGGGATAGCTTCTTACATATGCTGAAAGATGACTCCCTGGGCTTACCGACCCCGACCCCCTTCTGTCCTTCTGTTCTGATGAGTTAAAAAATCCTACCTCTAGCTCTATCCCGTTCTAGTGACGCTGTCGAGCGCAAAGGGACCATGTGACCACGCCACCAGGACTTCTTTACAAAGGAGGAAGTTCCGAAGGTTGGTTGGTAAGGCTGGCAGGCGTCGGGCGTAGCGCGTGGCGCGTAGCGCGGGCGCAGCTTCTCGGAGACGCAACCAAGAATATCGGACAATCGGAGATCCTACCCTGAGCAGCCGATCGGGAGCAGCCGATCGGAGCCTGAAACTGAATGAACCGCGCCAAGCAAAAGCAAGCAAAGCAAGAAGAGGACCCTTTCCTTCGAAGAGGAGATATCCTCGAGAACAACACTCGGAATCTGAAAGCTCATCGGACCAAAAAAATATTTCAGAAATGTAAATTGAAAAAATGAATGGGCGCGTAAAGCAAAAATAAATAATAATAAACTAAAAAAAAAAACTAAATGAAAGAAAGAAAGAGAGAGAGAAAGCAAAGACGGCTTTGTATTTTAGCGTTTTCGGTGCCGTGTACGTGGGTGGGAGAATGACGAAATTTGTCACCTGATTCAGCTTTATTCACAAGCTCAAGATAGATACGGGGTCATTATTGACGTAAAGGATGCTGGCGCACATACATATATACTGCACTACCAAACATACAACGGAGAGCGGAGAGACCGTGCTACCCAGCCTCGCCATCGGTGGGACAGATCGGATCGCCGACCCGAATGGTCGGGTTGGTATGCCGAATATATATATATAAAGGTGTCTGATAACTTTAATCTGTGGGAAATCTTTATTCACTAGAAACGTCGGTCTAATCACGAATAACCTTCCTGGCTCAAGTACCTAACGACGAAGATCTGGGAAGAGTTATTCCGCCGCCGACGGGACAAGGTTGGGTGGGTTCGTTGTTCAGTGATAGAAGGGGTAAGGCACACTCGCTCGGGGAGGGGGGCGCCGTGCATTGTGCGGCGGGTGGGCTCACCCGATGACCTGACCCAGTTCTGTGGAGCAATGGAGAGCGGCTAAGACGCACGCCTGTACAATCCCACATACACCACCACCGTACGTACCTCCACAGAGGCATTGGACTCACCCGCCGTCCCCCGCACCTCACTAACTGGAAGCGCGGTGCTGAGGAAAAAGGTACATTCGGCGTTCCTCATCTTCGCACTTGGTCATTGCTGCTGCTGCTCTTCGTTCAGCGTAAATTACCTGCATCCAGCGCTGGGATCGCCGCTGTGGCCTCGGTCGCGGTCGGTTCGTTTATAGTGGACTCCATGGTAAAGGGGATGAGGGAGCTTCGATCGGTTCCACGGTTGGTGCAGAACCAAGAAAATTTGATCTCCCGGCGCTCTGGCGATCGCGCGCGTGTGATTTTGAGGTAGGGCGATCAAAGAGGAGACTCCGGGAGATAAGGAGGATGTAACCTGGACTAACATGGCATGGCACGGGCACGGTGACTCAAAAGGCCGATCGTTTGAAACATGTTCACCTCCTGTCCTTGGTGCGGTGGTGAGGTAGGGCCAAAGGGTATGGTATGAATATCATATGGAGAGAAGTTGACCGTCTCTTTGGTTGAGCTTCTTTCATCCCGGCTAAGTGGGGTGTCCTGGTGGAACCGAGTTGTCGTTCAAAGGATGTCGGCGGTTTCGGAGGCGGGATGGGTTTGTAATAGAGTTTTGTCACGTAAAACAAAGGGGGGAAGAAGGGAGAAGAAGTGAGTGGGACATGAGCACACGACCAAGCCAGCAGACCCGTTGCATGGACTAAAGCGGGAGCCGAGGGGGAGTAAGCGAGGGGTGTTCGTTGATGTTAGCGAAGTTGGCTGGCGCAAGACGATAGGCGTTTTCTTTTTCTTTTTCTTTTTCTTTTTGTGGTTTTCTGCGAGAGGAGGTGAGATGGTGGCGCTGTAGTTGCGTAGAGCGGGGCAGGGGGTATAACGAAATTTGGAAGACGGACATGTGGATAAAACGGCGAATTTACGAACGGCAACCCAAAGTCGAGACGGTGAATGTGGGTACTATGAGGCTAGGAGGCTATGAGGAAGGCAGTGGGCAAGTGGGGGTGGGGTGGGTCGTGAGACATGGGTTTTACAGGTCGTGTGCCGTGCGATGCCATGCAAGAGAGAGGGGCATTAGGGAGATCTGCGGGGGGAGTAAGGTTGGACGAAATCGGATGGGAAGGATAGCTTGAAAGGGAAAGGGATGGTAGAGTGATGCACGCATGTTGCGTAAGTTGGGACGAACGTGCGTGGATACAAGTACAGTTGCAGTTGCAGATTGAGCAAGTAAAAGGCCGTGTGGAAATATCGCCTCTGTTCGGGTTTTTTAACGAGGACGAAGAGCAAAGGCGAGCCGGAACGTGGCGGGTAAGTGGGAATAGGAAGCTGCCTAGCTGCCTGGGGTGATGAGATGACGAGGGGACGAGGGGTAGCGATGGGGCGATGGCTAGCGAGGTCGCGCGACTCGATCTCACCTTGTTCCGGTAACTGACGGCGAACGGTTAAAGGGATAATGATAATATTTATATATATATAACATCAGCTAGCTAGTCATCCATCCCATATCCCATATCCCATATCTCATATCCCTTCCCATCCCATCCCAGCCCAAGCCACCCGGTTGCACAGCAACAGCAACCAAGCCCACCCACCACCACTACCACCACCTCGACCACCGACCCCCTCGACCTGACCATAAAGATAAAGGGACTTTCACACCACACCAGACCACACCTAACCACACCTCGACACCTCGCTCAGCCTACATCCACCAACCCAAGACCCAAGGTGGGGGAATTTTTTTTCTATTGTGGTCCCATTCGGTTCGCTGACGCCGTAGCTCGTGCTGTGCAGATGCATCCACAAAATACTATGTCCGTTGATCCGACGATTAGAGCCGTCCCCGCCATTCCCGCCGCCTGTACCCGCACCCGAACCTGCTCTTTAGATTCCGTCTCGCTCTCTGGCTCTGGCTCTGGCTCCTCATCACCAAGCTCACCTCCCACTATCGCCACTATTGATACCGCAGCTACCTCGGAGGACGACGAGCAGCACGAACGGAAGGAGATGCACGCGCGCCACGAGAAGCACGTCATTATTCGCTCGTCGTCGTCGTCGTCGTCGCGAATGATGATGCAAGGATATCAACATCAACGTGATCTATTAGTATCTCCATTAGCGTCTCCCATTTCGTCCACAACATCCAATCCAAAAGAACCCTCGAAACGCTACTCTTCCTGCTCGTCCTCCCTCCTTCGCACCACCCTTCTCTCCTTCCCCCGCATCGGCCTCCACACTTCGTCCTCCAACTCGCCAACCTCGTCCTCCTCCCGCTCTTGCCCCCACTCGTGCCCCCGCTCCCGATGTTCTTCCATCTCGACCTCTCTCTCTGCCTCTGTCTCGGCCATCGCCATCGACATCGACTCGCCCACGAGCACAAGCACGAGCACGAGCTTCCACGCAAAGTCGACAACTGAGATATGTACAAACCCCAACCCCTCGCTCGCCCAGTTCAGTCCGACGCCCCGGGCCTCGTCCTCGCTCGCCATGTATTCCTACTCCTCGGCCTCGACCTCTCGCAGGTACGGGTACGGGTCCGGTAGGCACGGTCCGCGCAGCCGCTCGATCTCATCCGTACAAACGCCCTCGGCTTACGCCGCGAGTACGCTCCGATCTCAGCCCTTCCCCTTCCACGACCCCGCCGACGATCGCACCTCGACTACAGACACTGAAACTGTAACGTCTCCGTTTACCTTCTGGCGTAAACGAACAACACCCCATAGTCAAAGCCAAAGCCAAAGCCATAGGCCCCATACTGTCCACGACCCATCCCTCCTTCCGAGTATCTCCCGCGCGCACGTCCCTGATTACCTTCCCGATCTGGTCCTCCCCATCGACCAACCCGATTCTCTCTCCCGTTCCAGTTCAAGTTCCTGCGCTTCGGTCGCTGCTTCCAACGGTTTCCTCAAGATCGACGGCTCCCGCGATGGCCTGAGCTTCCGCATGCCCGAAAATGGCACTGGCATTGGAGCCAACGGAGCCAATGTCATTGTGGGCACCCCGCGGCCCGGCTTTCCGATCAGCGACGAGGTGGCCCTCTTCGTAGACAGCCCGGTGGGGGGAGACGACGACGGACAGCCCAACGAGGAGTTTGCGAGTCAGTGCAAGGCCAAAGGCAAAGGCAGGTGCACAGAACCTGCCACGATCTCCCTTCATCTTCCAGCATCTTCACAAAGCATAAGCATCCCCATTCCACAACAACAACAACGCGTCAAAATCGTCCTTCCTCCCCCTCCCGTCCGCGCATCCACCACACCACTTCTCAAACGAACCACAACAAAACTCGTCCCAGCGCTCCCCCCAACGCTCAACTCGATCGAAAAGTCCTCCCGCCTCATGCGCGACCGCGTCCACTGTGCCACCTGTGCCACCGCCGGTGTCGACTTTCCTCGCTGTCCCCGCTGCGCCGAAGCGTGGTGCTCCTGTGAGTGCCGTACCGCTCGCATGGACCTGCTCCCCGATGGACGGAGGAAACATGTGTGCAGGACATAGGCACCACCGCCCACCAGTTGGGACTGGAATTAGGAATTGAGGAATTGGAGAATCGGGGAAGTTTATTAGTTTGTTAAGAGTCGACGTGCCTCGAGGGGGAAGGCCCTTCCACATGTTTCTGTTCTCTCGCTCTCTCTCTATGTCCCCTGTCGCGAAAACATATATGTCCCCGGTTCTACAACAGCTGTATTGGTACCTATCTCTTCCTTTGTTGGGTAGATTGGGTTACTCTTGCGTGAATCTACTGTGTCTTCCAATCATTAGCGTGGCAACGCGAAAGACGGGTCGTTACAATTACTTTCAGAAATATCAAGTTCTATTGGATCTGACCCTCTACTTGCGTCAGGCTCATTACATCCGCCATACTTCAAACAAAACGAGAGACAAGTCGTTACTCCAGAAATTAACGAGTCCCATTTGCAACAAACTTCCTCTTTATTCGAATTCACTGCCTATTTCAGTACTCTCTCAGCTCCCAGGCGTATTATCTTTACTACGACCTTGAATTGTCCAAACCCTCCGACAGAAGATCCACATCCCTGATATTGACCCCATACCCATCCAGCACGTCCATCTGATATTTTTCCGCAAACTCTTTCCATAGCCCTAGGACATATTGCACATGGGCCGTGAGACTGGTCTCCCCCTTTATCGGTTTAACCCAGGTTTTCCAAGACAGTTGCGTATACCGGAGGCTGAATGTGTACAATGGGTAGTCTCCATTTCGATTTGTATTATTTCCTGACGCTTGTTGTTCTTCCCACTGTGATGATATGGTCGTAATGATTGTCCAGAGGATGTGGATGATGGCATCGGCGGCGGCCCGATATCTGCTGAAGTGATAGGTGAATATGTAATGTAGCCTTGGTCTTGATCTTCCCTCTGGAGCCTCCGGGCGGCAGTTGGCCTCACCGTCAATTATAAACGTATGCGCGCGAGGGCAGAGACGCCATATTTGCTTCGGTATAGCAGAGCGTGCCTGTGGTTACGAATTATATCATCCATCCCTGCGAACCAGTCGAAGAAGAAAAAAAAACCCGCATACCGATACATCTAGCACTTCTATTTGTGCCCCAACTCCTCGATCCAGGAGCTGCGTGCAATACTTCCAGTGTCGGGGAATGTAGAATTGCTTGAGAGAGGGAAGGTGCCATCTGGAGAACCACTCGCGTATGACTTGTTCGTACCCGGGAGCACAGTGGATATAATAAAGCTTCAATACTTGCATGTCTCCGAATCGAGGGGCGGCTTGAGGCATCTGCATTTGCATTTGCATTTGCATTTGCATTTGTCCATCATCATCATCGTCATCATAATCATCACCACCAGGAATAGCACCAGGAATAGCACCGTACCTGACAGCGCATATGAGACGTCGTAGGCGAATGGCGACACTGGAGATAAGGGATATGCATTCCGGATTGAGGAAAATTGCTGCCTTAAATGTTGAGGGAAGCAAATCGAGGTATAACAAACTGGATAGGTGGGGTTCGTTGTAGACGTCGAGAAGAGGGAGCTCGGTTCTGAGCCGCAACCACTCTAGCCGTGGCATGCTCTGGATAAACGAGCAAAAATCGCTTGTCTTGTTGCATCCCCAGCCGTTAGCCGTCACGATGAGTCGTCGAGTTTCGTGAAAGATACTGGAAGGTGGTCGATGCTCCATGAAGAGATCACAAAACTCTTCTGGTTCCTTTTCTATTTCTTGATATCGTAGTTGATTTGCGAACGTCTTCCATGAACGACAGACTTGGCTGATGGACCGAACCACTGCTCTATGACGGGCAGAGGCGGAGGCACGGCACTCCAGCGTGCGGTAGCTCTCAACCCATGGATAATCTCGGAGAAGAAAATTATTATCCGAATCCGAATCCGAATCCCAGGAGGAGGGGGAGGGGGAGAATGATACGTCGTAGACTGAACGAAGGATTTGGTGCCAGAGTTCGACGGGCAGCGCCGATGAAATAGACGACATGTTCACCTACAAGCAGATCAACGTCGGTGGTTCGTTCAACCCTTAGGATAATACCTAGCACAACTTCGGTGACCTCACCCTGCCGCGCAGGTGGGGATGGAGAACAATCGCGTTTGTTTGTTGGGGCCGCTACAAACACACAAGGATACAAGTGTCAGAAGACGAACCTTGGGGCTCTTATATAACTGTCCATCTGATATCCAGGCCCCAGAGCCCGAATCCAGAATGCAACTAGAAAATTTCGTTGATGCCAGGCCGTAGTCACCTTCCATGAACGATTTAGTCGGCAGAGAGAGTGTGAGAGTTATTGTCTGTGGTTACCAGTGGTCAATCGCGGAACCAAGACACCCACCTGGCCAGCAGCCGACGAATTCGTGCGCAGAGAAAGGGGCATGTGAGGGGAGCATGTGGTTTAGAGGTATGGTCCCTAGGGCGCGCTGCCTGGTTGGGTAAATGACGTGCTGGATTTGGTCGACAGACTCAGGACCTAGGGGCTCCTCCCTACCTCGTCGGAGCAGTTGCCCCAAGTTCCTCCGAAAATCAGCTTCAAACTCAAGAAGCGCTGGCGCTGGTCCCACACCTCGCGACACATACGAGCAGCCTCACCAGGAAATGGCCGAATGGCGAATATATTCGAGAAGGCAGATTCTTGAGGAAAAACTCTGTGCAACATTCGTACTGATAGGTGTACTCGCCGTTCACCACCACCACTACATAGAGGTAGGCCCTTGTGCAGCCTTAAATTGTCCGGTATTGAGCGCCAAAGGCATAGCCTGAATTCACTCCCCCTGCATTGCAAGAGCATGCGTTATTTATTGGTGTCCTGACCGAACTGGAGATGCACTGGTTGCGCATCGTGTTACACACATGCTCCACAGCCAGTGCTTAGCACACAAATATATTGTCTCTATCGCAGGAAACACATCTAGTGTCGCACCGCTCGCATGGACGAGCTCCCCAATGGACAGACGGAGGGAACATGTGTGCAATACATAGGCACCGCTCCCAGTGGGAATTAGGAACTAGGAATTAGAGATTTTTTATTGGTTTGTAAAGAGTCGAGGGGCCTCAGAGGGGGGGCTCTCCCACATGTTTCTTGTTTCTCTCGATCCCTCTATGTCTTCAGTCGCGAAAACATGTCCATGGTTCTACAACAGCTGTATTGGTACCTATCGCTTCCTTTGTTGGGTAGATTGGGTTACTCTTGCGTGAATCTACTGTGTCTCCCCATCATTAGCGTGGGAACGCGAAAGGCGAGTCGTTACTTTCAGGAACAACCCCTCCTATTGGGTCTGACCCTCTACTTACGTCAGGCTCATCACATGCGTCGGACTCCAACCAATCTTCCTCTTCTCTGAATCCACTGTCTATTTCAGTGCTCTCTCAGCGCCCAGGCGTGTTATCTTTACTACCACTACCTTGAATTGTCCAAACCCTCCGGCGGAATATCCACATCCCTGATATCGACCCCATACCCATCCAGCACCTCCATCTGGTTTTTTTCTGCAAACTCTTTCCATCGCCCTAGGGTAGATCGCACTTGGGACATGAAAGTGATATTCGCCCGTGTCGATTCAACCCAGGTTTTCCAAGACAGCCCCGTATACCGGAGGCTGAATGTGTACAATGGGTGGTCTCCATTCTGATTTGCATTATTTCCCGACACTTGTTGTTCTTCCCACTGAAATGATATGGTCATAAAAATTGCAGTGAGGGCGTTCGAATCAGAGGCTGCGGTCGATCTAGGGAAGGGATAGACGAGTATGTAATGTAGCCTTGATCTCGGTCTTGCCTCTGAAGCCCCCGGGGGGAAGGTGACCCCACCGGGAATTATAACTGTATGCGCGCAAGGGCAGAGAGGCCATAGTTGCTCCGGTATATCAGTGTGTGCCTGTGATTACGAATTATATCATTCATCCCTGCGAACCAGTCGAAAATGAACAAAAACTTGCATACCGATGCATCTAGCACTTCTATTTGGGCCCCAACTCCTCGGTCCAGGAGTTGCGTGCAGTACTCCCAGTTTCGGGGAATATAGAATTGCTTGAGAGAGGGAAGGTGCCATCTGGAGAACCACTCGCGTACGACTTGTTCGTACCCGGGATCACAGCGGATATCATAAAGCCGCAAAACTTGCAAGTTTTCGAATCGAGGGGCGGCTTGACGCACCTGCATTTGCATTTGTCCACCACCACCGCCACCACTACCACCATCACTAGCAGGAACATCGACGTACTTGATAGCGCATGTGAGACGTCGTAGGCGAATGGCGGTGTTGGAGATAAAGGATATGCATTCCGAATCGACAAAATTTGTATTTGTTTCCTCACAATATGAGGGAAACAAATCGAGGTATAACAGACTGGATTGGTGGGGTCCCAAGATGGAGGGGAGCAAAGGGAGATGCGATTCCTCAATCAGAGGGTCATCGAGTTGCAACCACTCTAGCCGTGGCATGCTCTGGACAAGCAAAGAAAGATCGCGTGTATTATTGAACCAGGTGGTCGTCACGTTGAGTCGGCGAGTTTCGTGAAAGATGCTGGAATGTAGTTGATGCTCCTTGAGGAGATCAGGAAATGAAAAATGAAAAAGTCCCAGTTCTATTGCTTGATATCGTAGTTGATTTGCGAATGTTTTCCATGAACGACAGACTTGGCTGATGGACCGGACTACTGCTCTATGACAGACAGAGGCGGAGGCACGGCACTCCCTCGTGTGGGAGGTGTCAACCCATGGATAGTCTCGGAGAAGAATATTATTATCCGAATCCGAATCCAAGGAGGAGGGGAAGAACGATACTTCGTAGACTGAACGAAGGATTTGGTGCCAGAGTTCGACGGGCAGCGTAGATGAAATAGACGACATGTTCACCTACAAGCAAATCAACGTCAGTGGTTCATTCAACCATTAGGGGAACACCAAGCACAACTTCGGTGACCCTAGCTTTCCGTGCAGGAGGAGAACAATCGTGTTTGTTTGTTGGGGCCGCTACAAACACACAAGGATACAAGGGACACAAGACGAATCCTGAGGCTCTTATATAACCGTCCATCTGGTATCCAGGCACCAGAGCTCGAAACCCGAATACAACCAGAAACTTCGTAGATGTCAGGAACCACCTTCAATGAACGACTTAGTCGACAGAGAGAGTGAGAGAGCTATTATTGTCCGTTCCTCTATTTGAATTCCACTGCCTATTTCAGTGATCTCTCTCTCGCTAACTTATTGCTGGCCGCACAGCGTCCAGGCATGTTAGAGATTGATGTTTTCACAAGCGTTAGTACTGTAGCGGACTTGGCCATTGCAGGTTTTCCGAACCCTCAGACGTTTGTCCTCTAACACGTCTGAGTTCGATCTATATATTAAAAAAACAGACCGATCCCACCTGGGCGGACATTGAACTTTAAATTTCGTAAGCCCTGACTGCCCATTGGCTCCAGCCTCTCGCTTATTTTTTTTCTTCCCACACAGCCACTAAAACCTTTTCACCTTCGTAAATTCCTTTTAA